>Ga0209777_10002477_pt1 | contig 24171 bp, 39 predicted proteins | sample FrelakmetHBP12HB_FD_187147 | JGI IMG/M metagenome (GOLD analysis project Ga0209777, IMG submission 187147) | Freshwater lake sediment microbial communities from the University of Notre Dame, USA, for methane emissions studies -HBP12 HB (SPAdes)... | ecosystem: Environmental > Aquatic >... | reverse complement strand
AATCCAGGGAGCTCGTAAAGGAAGTGAATTTACGGTAAGGCGTCATGATCGGGCTCGGGATGCCATAAAACTGCCAAAAAAAGGAAGGACAAGAGAATTCATGATTGGAAAGTGACGATGAGTCTGGTGCATCTCCAGGACTTTCTTACTATTTTACAAAAAATATATCGAGGAAATCTTTTCTCCGTGTCCCGTAAACATACCAGGTCCAGATGCTGCAACACTTAAATACAGTTCACTGCTAATGCAGTGTTGATTGACCATGGAGATCGTACCGGGAATTCACCAAATCGATGGTGTAAATGGTAACTGTTACATCATTGCCAGGGACGAGTTAATTCTCATCGATACCGGACTACCCCGCACCAGTAAAAAAATTCTGTGCTATATTCAGGATACTCTCAACCGCAAACCTTCGGAAATATCATCCATCCTACTGACGCATTATCATATTGATCACACCGGCAATGTCTACGAACTCAAAAACCTCAGTGGTGCAAAGGTGGCCATCCATGAAGCGGATGCAGATTTTATATCGGGAAGGAAAACCCCACCTACACCAAAAGGCGGGCGTGGCATGCTGTTCAGACTTCTGGGCATGTTTTTCAGATCCAGGTTCGTAGAACCTGATATAAAACTCAAAAACGGTGATACTATCGCCGGTCTCACCTGCATACACACGCCCGGACATACACCCGGCAGCATCTGCCTTTTTGATCCGGTATCAAAAGTCCTTTTTGCTGGTGACATACTGAGATACGACGGCGTTAAAATATCAGGTGCTCCACCCCAGTTTACCATGGATATGGGTGAATCACAGAGATCGATCATCATGATTGCATCTCTCGATTTTGATATTCTCCTTACCGGTCATGGTATACCCCTCAAATCCGGGGCAGCAGAAAAAGTACGTAATTTTGCAAAATCATTATCCTGAATCCTTTGGGGAAAAAGAGATGGTGTCAGAAGCATCCATTTTTACCGGAATATCGTAATCAGGAAAAGTATCGGGTTTCTCCCGGTGCAGCGGGAATTGATTACCTGTTACAATTTTATCGTCCCGGCGTAATCATCCCTCCAATTAAAAGGGTATCCGATGAGCAGATCTCCTGTACAATTTTCAATTCCTCTCGGGCAGGTGCTTTTCATGAAAGCGGTTGTCTCTCTCCTTATCGCAGGACGCATCCCATCACCAAATCCCGAACGCCACCTTCTTCCCCACCCACCTCCCAAACCCGGATACCTTCCCCCACGACAAGCGGGGACATTATGTCCTGCGGTATTGTGTTGAATATCATAAATAATACCCGGGGTGAACAGGGTTTTTTATTCAGATTGGTACTAAACGAAAGAATATTATCTAGGAAAATAACAGGAGACTATGCCACCTGGTTATATGTATTCCATGTATCCCATGCATCCATTCTTTGGACTGGGGTTTATGATCATCACCTGGTTAGTCCAGCTCGTGATTGCATATTTCGTGTATAAGGACGCAAAAGAACAAAAAATGAGTGCACCCATCTGGTTCATTCTGGTGATCCTCCCGATGTTTGGATTCCTGATTGCAATCCTTTATGGTATCATCCGGGAGGTCAGGATGCCAGTTGAAACAAATAACACCCCCTTAAATATCCTGAAAGCACGGTTTGCTAAAGGAGAGATAACACAAGAAGAATACGAAAAGGGAAAAGAGGTAGTAATGAAATAGAGCTATTGTCTGGTTCTACTAAAAAAAATATTTTTTATTTACCGGATTCGTTTCAACCGCTTTGCAATCCTTTTGCCAAATAATCTATCAGGACAATATAAGGTTCACCTTCAGGTTCAGGAATTGCGCCAGTTCCTTATCCGGTTGTGGGCAAAGATCTCCGCTTCGCCACTGGTTATACCCTCAAGAATTTTGTGTGCAACGTAGTCTGCGGAATCCGGAGGAGTTGGACCGGGGGCATCCTGCTTTCCACCATCGTCGGCCGGAGATACCTGTATCGTGTTTTTCCCGAAGTCGGTAATAATACAGGGATATACTACACTGACAACAATAGCATCATCCTGTAACTCCTGCCGTGCAGCCAGGCTTATACCCGTCATTGCAATCGTTTTGATGATGAATACGCACTCATATCCGGCAGGTACCGGGGCTTATGGTGATAATTGTTTCTCCACCCTGATTTTTCATGATGGGGATAACCTGCTGCATGGCAAAAAGCGGGTCTACAATGTTGAGATCGTAGATGTAACAAATTGTAGGGCTGTTAATTTTTTCAACGGTTGCATCATATTCCTGTACGGCATTATTGACCAGGATGTTAATCCTGCTGAAAGGTTCTCTTGTTTTTTTTATCATCCTTATAATCTGGAGAATTTTTGTCATATCAGCGGGAATTGCTCATGAACCGGGAAGTTCCCTCGAAATTTTCTCCGGTTTCTCTTTTGATCGGGAAACGAGCGCAACGTTAACGCCCTGTCCGGCAAGTAGTTTTGCCGTTCCAAGCCCTATTCCTGAAGAAGCGGCGGTGACTATGGCGACTTTACCTGACAAATCTTTTTTAGGTAATAACACTGAGAACCTGTCACTGTCATGAACAGGACCAGGGTTATTTTCACGCTCCTATTCTGGATTCTTCTGTCGATACTTTTTGAATCCCTGAGTGATGTGCTGTTGGGTAATCTTTCCCTGGAGATGCAGATCTTTGCATGGTTTTTCTTTTTGGCTGCCGGGACAATTGTCATCAATCTCCTGTGGTACTGGCTTGTACTACGTAAACATTAGGAGTGTTGTGTCCGGTGTGGTGCCTCAGCTCAATCTCCTTTGTTTATTGGAACCACTCAGGAATCGGATCGTAAAAAAATATCATCGCAATCGATCACCAAAAAAAATTGTTGTGCATTTTTTAAGAAATAATGACGGGGGCATATAAGATAAAAAAGATCTCACGAAAATTCTGACCCGATTAACAAGAAATTCGATAAAAAACTTTATCACGGATGGAAGGAAACGATAGTTTGTCACAACTATGGTTGTGTCAGTAACCATGAAAAGAACCCCCTTCTCCACCAGGTCAGGCTGAGCACCACTTCCTTATGGACCGGGTGAAAACACCAAAAATCCTTTTTTTTACAGACTTCACCCAAAAAACGATCTCAACATACGAGTTTCAAATGCCAGTTATGCGTGATGGTATCGCTTTGAATCGTATCGCGTCAGGGCAATTTCTAAGAAATAAACAGTACTTTTATTGTTCGGCTCTATGACTATTCTGCCCTCCTGATCACATGCAGCGTATCAGGCACGTGAGGGATCATGTCCAGATGTGTTCTTTTTTAAATCTCCTTCCCTTTATCATCCGTCCTGAAACATGACAGATCCTATCCAGACGTATCAAAGCACCCTTGCAGGAAAAAAGAGAGTGAGAGAGCTTAATTATTCTGTAGGTTTCCCATAGTACTGCTCTTTTTTGGCAAGTGCCACCTGCTTCGTCTTCCGTACAACGTTATCCTGGTGCTCTGGTGGGGAGTATAGTGTGTACAATTTGAGATATCTGGTCTTTGATGTGTTCACGACATTGTGTTTCGCGCCAGAGGGAACTATCACACCGCTTCCATCCTTTACCTCCTGTTTAACCCCATCAATCATGACGACTCCTGCCCCCTCTTCGAAACGGAAGAACTGGTTAACATCATCATACGTTTCCTCGCCAATATCCTCTTTTGGTTTAAAGGCACATCACTTCGAGCTGGCTGTATTTTCCTGTATACAGTACCCTGCGGAAATCCGTGTTCTTTCTTGTTTCTTCTTCGAGATTTGCAAAAAAACCTTTTTTCATTTTTCCGCCTCTTCATTCATTCTGTGGTTATTGCATTCCGAGCCTGATCATAGCGCCGTACCGGGAATACACTTCCTTAACATTTTTTCTTATTTTGTCACAAGAATAGCATTGCTTATAAAGGAATTCATGACTGAAAATCCAATTCCGCATGGGGGAAATTGTTAAGAGTAGAAAAATAATGTAGATATGAAACTAAAATTCAGGAAATTCTCAATGGCTCATGATGCTAAAAAAGCGATACAACGATTGACTGCACACGTATTTATTTTTCCTGTTGAAGATTATCTGTCATCTGAAAATTTTTCTGTTTTTTGTATGGAATATGATCTGGATGATGCATGGAAAGAATATCTGGTATACTCCCGGGACAGGCCGGATTTGTATGGTCGTGAGGTGATGCATAACGCTTTTGTTTTGTTTTTACACCATATTTTTCATAGCCGGCCAAGAGAATTCCTTGCATTGTTCACCCGTTTCTTAATGGGTCTTTCACAAGGGAATACTCGGTCATTACCTTTTGACGACCTGAAAAAGGATTTACACTATTTGGGATATTCTGATGAAGCCATAGATAACAACTTCTCAGACCTGAAAGAAATGTAAACGGTCGACAGAGAAGTGCAGAAATATCAACCTCCGGCGTTAGCAGCAATCCCGGAGGTTACGATATCGGAGAGAAAAATGTCTTTTTATGTTTTTTGAGGACAATTTCCCACATCTTCTCTTCTGAATGCGCGGGCGCAGACCCAGAGTACCTCTGCCAGCGTGGGGAAAATGTACGTGGCATCAATGAGATCCTGCACAATCAGGAGGTGGTGTACAGCAAGAACACCTGCCTGAAGTATCTCCGCTGAAAATGGTGAACAGATATGAACCCCCAGGATACGCAAGCTCCCTTTTTCCGCAACTATCTTGACCATCCCCCGGGCATCTCCCATAATCGCCGCTTTTGCCGGCAGCTGGACATTTATTGCTGCATTTTCCGGCATAATTTTCTTGTGGGTCACCCTGAACGCCTTTATTTTACTCTCCAGGCAGTTCGACCCGTATCCCTTTATCCTGCTCAATCTTTTCCTGTCGATCCTTACCGCAGTTCAGGCCCCTATCATTATAATGAGCCAGAACCGTCAGGAGATGAGAGACCGTCTCCATGCTGAACGTGATTACCAGGTAAGCATCCATACGGAACTCGAAATTCACCGGCTCCATAAGAAAATTGATTATCTTATGTCGAATCAAGGTCAAAGATTCATGGAAATTCAGAATATCCAGGTGGAACTGATGCAGGAGCTTTCCCGTAAAACACCGTAAACCTGAGTGTATCTCTCCCCGATCCTCTGTCAGAAACACCACTCCTGTCCTTTTTTCCAGCTCAGCTCACTCAATGTTATTGTTGGTAAAAAAGAAATAAGAAACAAAACGAAACAAAACGATTAACGTGGAATACTCTAAGGTAAAATTGTATGAAAAATAATCCAGGAGAGTTTCTGATTTTCCTTCTTATTGCAGTCATGCTTATGGCAGGGTGTGTACGTCCAACAACACCGGCAGCCTCAGTTCCGGCACCCGCCATTACACCTTCGATTCCGATACCTGCAATTTCAGCGGTAATACTTCCCTCGATAATTCCCACAACACCCACTGTTACACCAACCACATCTATCGTTCCCGTAAAGACGCTTCTCCCAAAAGGAGATCCGACCGATGTGTCTGAAATTACCTTCTTATATTATTCTGACGGCGATTTCAGTATGGATTACCCGTCAACATGGATACCAGCAACTTCGGTTTATACTCCTTACCCCGTCGGTCCATTTTATTTATACGAAGATCCGCGCTTAAATACACCGTATCGTGTTGTTACGTTTACCAGCCCTGATACTACCAAAAAAATCGTGGCACTCACGCAGGATTTTGAACAACCCGGAAGTTTCGTACTCAATCCTACCATTGACTGGGGCAGGGCAATGTTTGAAAGAGATTATCCGGATTTATCCGCGGTGAACTATCTGGGGAATTACAAATATTTTTTAAGCGGGAATACAATGGGCTCAACCTATGATGTCACACTGCCCAAAGGTTCAAAATACTACCCCCCGTCATACTCAATAAAAACCGTGGTGACCAGGCGCCACGTATATAATTTTGGATTTTTTACCGATACTGATAATTTCACTATATATAAAAATCTGAAGGAAAGGATCATTTCATCTATAAAAACAAACGATGCGGTATAAGTTCTTCTTATTTTTATCGTAAAAATGAGATACCCTGGGATTTTAACACCGGGTGTTACAGTGGGTGATGAACTGGTATAAATATTTTAAAAACAGGGTCTGGTTTCCGGCAGCGCAAAGCACAAGAATACGAAACGGCAAAAACAACAGGTATGAAGCAGTGGATTAAAGATACGGCAGTCCTTGGCACGGCTCTCTGGCTGATAGGATATCTCGCATCGCTGGCGCTGTTCTTCTCGCCGTTTTCAGGAATCATGGGCTGGATCCTCCTTGCCATCTTCACCCCGGTTACGGTCGTGATTGCGTGGTGGTGGTTCAGATCGCGGGAGCGCCTACCATTACAGTACTATGCAGGTGTGGGGGTGGCATGGGTGCTGATTGCAGCCGTGCTCGACTACCTGTTCATCGTCCTGCTGTTCCAGGCTACCTATTACGGCCCCGATGTGTTCGTGTACTACGCCGTGACATTCCTTATCCCGGTGGGAGTCGGCCTGTACCTGAATCGAATCCGGAACGAACCGGTGCCAAAGACGGGATGACGGGTGGTGGGGGTTGTTCCAACCCTCCAGTATCCTCTCAAAATTCACTGGTAAAACTGTAGATTGTGGTAATTCTAAAAAACCACTCGCCATTCCTGCCCATATCCACCTATTTTTCATAAACCCTTTATGCCCGGAATTTCAACCGGGTATTATGAACCAACCCTGCCAGAACCCCGCACTTATCATCGTCATTCTCTGGGGGATCGCGATCTTCACGACAACCTTTCTCTTCATGGGGAGCCCGAACCTTACATACGGCATCGTCATCCAGGGTATATGCATGATAGGATCGGCGGCATACCTGAGAAAGACAGGTGTGGTTTGTTGTACGGTGGGTTGATGATAAGGGTGTGGCAGCAGGGGCATCCCAAAAGAGCCCTTTCACAGCAATACATAAAACCCTTGCCAGCAATATTCCGTTTTTGATCCCCATGGTCTCGGATTCATCACGACGAAAGGTTCTCCTCGCTGCAGCGCTGGGCTCATCGCTCGCCCCGTTCATGGTCTCCGCATTCATCGTTGCCCTGCCTTCGATCGGCAGGGAATTCTCTTCTGATGCGGCGATGCTCGGCTGGGTCACCAGCTCCTTTTTCCTCGCCGCCGCCGTTTTTCTCGTTCCCATCGGGAGACTGGCCGACCGTTCGGGGATCAAGAAGATCTTCACTGCCGGCATCGGGGTCTATGCCTTCTCTGCCCTGCTCGTCATCTTTGCACCTTCCGTTGAAGCGCTCATCGCCGCCCGGTTCGTGACGGGAATTGGTGCGGCGATGGTCTTTGGCACTTCCATCGCACTGGTGAGCCTCGTGTATCCCGAATCCGAACGCGGGAGGGCGATCGGCATCAACGTCACCGCCATGGCAGTCGGTTTCCTCCTCGGGTTCTTTTCCGGGGGTTTTCTCACGTTCTACCTCGGGTGGCGGAGCATTGTCGCTGTCCTCATACCGTTTGAGCTGTTCATCGTCTGGCTCATCCTCTCCCGGTTGCGGGGCGAGTGCGAGATCTCGCGGCAGCGGGAGATCGATCCCGCCGGTATGGTCCTGTATGGGACCGGCATGTTCTGCCTGATGTCCGGTTTTGCGGTCCTCCCCCGCCCGGCAGGGAGTGCACTCCTCGGAGCGGGCCTGGCATGCATCATTGCGTTTATCTGGCAGGAAGGCCGTATGAAAAACCCCCTGCTCGCGGTCCGGCAGCTCGCCAGGAACCGGCTGTTTGTGATGGCAAATCTCATCGCGCTTCTCTACAATACGGCAAATTTCGCTATTATCTTCCTGATGAGCCTGTACCTGCAATCGGTCCGGGGCATTGACGCCCGGGTCTCTGGCGTAATCCTGCTCGTCCCGATCCTCTTCATGGCAGGGCTCTCCCCGTATGCGGGAAGACTCGCCGACCGGACCAAACCGGAGATCGTGATCGGGTCCGGTGTCGCAATGACAACCCTCTCCCTCTTTCTTCTCACCTCGCTCGAGCAGGATACCCCCATGCCACTCGTCCTGGTGGCCCTGATCCTCATGGGGTCGAGCATCGCCCTGTTCCAGTCGCCGCTGGTACGGACCCTGGTCGGTTCGGTGCCGCGGGAAATGTACGGGGTTGCCTCGGGCATGGTCGAGACGATGCGACTTGCCGGGATGACGATCAGCATCTCCATTACCGTTATCATCTTCACGCTCGCCGGCGCAGTATCCCTGGCTGACCTCAGTGGCCTGCACACGATATTCCGGGTCCTGCTCTTCATCTCGCTAGGTGCCCTTGTGGCAACGTTTGCACTCAGGAAGAGACAGGAGTCTCCTCTGGCGGCATAATGATACGCCACTTTTTTCGTGAACCGGGGGGATATAAAGGGAAAAACAGTCCGGCCTTTGCATGCAGCCACGACCCGGACGGACACAGGACAAGAGACTGATAGATTGCTCTAGTTGTTCTCAGCCCGACCGATTCAGATAACAAAAACAGAACTTCAACAATCATGCGCACACTTGTCCTCGATGCAATAAAGTACCTTGACAGGGAACGGAATCCAGAAAAACCTGAAGATTCCGGTGAATACCTTACTCATGATGACAGCGATAGCGTAGTCCTGGCTGAAGGCGGCGAACCGGTAAAGAAACCTGAAATGCTCATTGTGGGATGCGGGGGAACAGGAAACGCTGTTATTAACCGCCTCTTCCATAGGGGATTTTCCGGGCCACGGACAATGGTCATAGATCACGACAACCAGACGTTCCAGCATTCTCATGCCGATGTCCCGTTTTTATTAAGGCGTGTGTATTTTCGAGACAGGGATATAGGTGTTCTTGAAGGACATCCCGATATTGTTGCAGCAGCGTCGAAGAATGCGTGCGATGATCTTAAAAAACAGATTGGAAAACCGGACCTCTGCATTATTGTTGCTGGTCTGGGAGGAAATGCCGGAACTGGATCCGCACCGGTGATTGCACAGATTGCAAAGTCCCATGGTTCAGCAGTTACCGTCTTTGTCACCCACCCCTCACGGCTGGAAAAAACAAGGACCGTGCGGGCAAGAAAAGGTCTTGAAGAACTCCTCCTGATTGCTGATTCTGTATTTGTTCTCGACCTTGGAAATCTTCTGGGAATTATGCCAAAAGATCTTTCCCTGATATACGTCTACTCAACTGCGGACCAGCTCATGGCAGAAGTGGTAAGAAATCTGCACGAGCGAGTCTGCACGCCGTCGTTGATTAATCTCGATTATGCTGATCTCCTCCACATTCTCACCCTGGGGGGATACGGGACTTTTCTTTTCGGGGAAACGCAGGAACCCAATTTCGTTAACGGAATTTGCAGGGATTGCCGGAACACTATGATGAGAAATATCCCGATTTCAGATGTAACAAGCTGCATTGTCCTCATTGAAGGACATTATGCAGGCCTCTATTACAGCGAACAGATCGCGACCGGGATAAGTTATTGTCTGGAACCCTATGCTGACGTTATCTGGGGTGCGAATGAGGATCATTCGATCCCTGACGGAGAAGTGAGGGCGTTTGTCCTATTTTCAACCGGGAAAAAAACAGTATCATAAAAGGATTTTTCCGGGAAAATCTGATGAGATGCCCGGAAAAATTCCGACAAAACAGGGTAATTGATTTCCGGTTTGTTCGCTGATTTATTCCGGACATCCACTCAACGGATTTTTGGATATTTCATTCCATTAATTGCCAATTTTTATCTCGAAATACTATTTTCACCTATCATCCGTTCAAAAGTATTCAACTCGTGTCTGGACGAATGTTGGACAAATAGCACAAAAAGAACAGGTATGATGAGCCTGTTTCAGAACCTTAGTCCATGCTGAATCTGATATGCTATCTATTTTTTTTCATCATCAAATCTTGATACAATTACTATCAGACCGATTAATACCCACCACGTTTAATAAGCCCCAATGGAGCACAAGAACATGAGGACCAATAATATCATAATTTCCTGTTTTGCTTATTCTGAATAAAAATTCTAATCCTATCCATGGATGTAATAAAATATAAGAAAATCCATCAAACCCGCAAAGCTCAATACACCGGGACCTGGTGGTCGTAGGTGGGGCAGTTGCAGACCGGGGGGACTTCTGATCCCGGGGTGAACATTCCGCCCGGGAAAAAAACCGGTTCATGGCCGACCGGGTGGCGGGTGTCGATTTCCGACGCACTTGTTTCCATGACTGCAATGGTGACGGGCATGAGGACCGGGGTATCACCGGAGTACTCGTGGCCGGGGACCCGCGTTGTCGGGAGAACACTCGTCCCGATCTTGATCGCGATCGGGTACCCATGGTAGTAGTGGGGTGCGTTCTTCGTCTCAACAATATACCGGAAAAAATTAGGAGAGAATTACCGCCCTAAATCAGGCAACCCGGGATGATTGTCAGGGCCTTACCTGATGGACTGGTTGTTGGGGGGTTCGAACCTCAGGGCTTTCTTTCCGATTCACATCATCGGGCCTGTGGCTGGTGATGTGCCTGCAGTACTATTCTACAATCGGATAACAGCTTATTGAGAATTATAGTTCTCATCCAGCACTCCCTTTTTAGGATTCAACTCTGATGGTTCCGGGCACGACTTCTTTTTCCAGGCCAAAATACTCCGTGGATCTCTCTCGCAGGTCCGGTCTCCATAGAATGACTGCTTCAGCTAGAATAGTTTTAAGAACCCACGTGCTCATTCTTACGCATTATGGACATTATTGCAGATCTCATGAAACAGGTAGCGACAGGTGACAACCTCTCCATGATCAGCAAGTCAGTCGGCGGAGACGGGAAGGCAGTTCAATCAGCCCTGAGTATGGGTCTTCCCATGATTATGGGTTCCATGGCAAACACTGCATCAAAACCCGGCGGAGCTGATGTGCTGACAAAGATGCTGGCACAGGCAGGTGGCAGTAACCCCATGGATAACCTGGGAGGTTTCCTGAGCAACCCTGCGGCAGCCGGGGGCTCTGACATGGTGAGCACGTTGTTCGGGAGCCAGATGGGCACGATACAGAATGCCATCTCACAAAAAACGGGACTCCCCCCTGCGGCAGTCGGTAAGGTAATGGAAATAGCGACTCCCATGATCATGGGCTATGTCGGCAAAATGTTTGTCCAGCAGAAAATGGACACCCAAAGCCTCACTAACCTCATTGGGGACCAGTCCAAGATGGCACTACTGGCATCGCCAGAGGCAGCCGGCATGGCCCAGCAACTGTTGGGTGCGCAAGAGGGTGGCAGCGGTATCTCCGGTATACTGAAAAAGGTACTGGGAAAATAACCTGGAAAACCTTCAATTTTTTTACAAGGTCACTCAGGATAGAGCTGCCTGAATTTCGTCTTTTTTCCTGTTTGTTAAAATCGTGAAAAATGGTTCGGTAATCTTTTCACATCGGCCCGGTCAGCGCAGGCAGGAACCATCCAATAATGGATGTCACTATCCATACGACAACGGCAATTGCAAGGGATTTGAGCCAGCCTATTGTGTACAGTTTCTGCAATGCCAGCAGCCACACGATTCCTGCTATGAATGCTGCTATCAAACCCTGCCCTATCACATAGTATAGGAGGGTGTAAACTGCCGTGCCAATAAGGGCAGCGAGAAATGCCGTGATTATACCTTCTTTTTTGCCAAACAACTTTGCAATGACATAAATTATTACCGTTGAAATGATCAACGCAACAATAAATGTCAACAGGGTGGAAACAATTGATACCAGGATGCATCCCTCTCCTTATGAAGTATTAATTCTATCGGGTCGGGACCGGTAAATAATGGTCTGGACCTGATTTTTAAAAAAACATCGAACCAAATAGAATTCACAATAGAGAAGGAAAAAATTCAAAAAAAAGATAGTTATCTCTTTTGGGTTGCATCCTCTTTCATCATAAACTTGACAATAAGAAACACAACCAGTGCAATGATAACAAAATCAATGATGGCGCCAACAAAATCACCCACAAGCAATTTTACCGGACCCAGCTGAAGAACCTGAGTTCTCCAGTCCCCTCCGGGGATGAGCACTGCAATTATTGGCATGATGATATCAGATACACACGCCGTCACCATTTTTGTTGCTGCTGCACCGATAATAAACGCGACAGCAAGACCAATGACCTGGTATTTCATCAGGAAATCCATAAATTCCTGAACCATTCCCTTCTTTTCTTCAACCATGTGTTGTTACCTCATATCAGAGATCGAATACCTCGATTCCTGATGAATGAGCGATCATCTTGTAGATTTATAATGATGTCGAAATATAGTTAAAATACGGCATTCACGGTCGTTTACAGTCAGTGAGTTTGTCATTTTGTGAATGTACAACCGGATTAAATACCATTTTCGTTCATGGCATCGAATAGTTCTGCAATGACCAGTGATCGGTACCCGGTGATTCTTGTGCACGGGTGGAACAGCCACCCTGGTGTCTGGAAGAGACTGGTTGTTCGTCTTGAGGCAGCAGGAATCCCGTACAGGAAATTTGATCATACGGAAATGCAGGGTTCAGCATTACCGGAGATTGCCGAATCACTCCATAATTATCTCCGGGAAGTGCGGGATGAGACTGGTTGGTCCGGACCTGTCGATATTGTGTGCCATTCGATCGGGACCTGTATTGTCCGTTACCTCCTTGAGGTTATGGACGGGACAGAACGAACACAGGCAGTCCGACAGCTGATCGGTCTCGGCCCGCCCAATAACGGCTCGGCGCTCGCGGAACTTTTTAATGATCTTCCCCGTGGTGAGAAGATAATCAACCGGCTCACCGGTGTATTTGTCCCGCAGGGGTATGATCCGGCCGCTGACCGGCTCGTACAGGATGTTCGACCCGGGAGTCCGGTGATACTCAGTCTTAGCACAGCTGGATTACGGTCAGATATTACCTATCGGATTATCGTGACTGCAAATCCCGAAGATGTTCCTGGATTCTTCCCCTGGTTTGGGGGAAAGACCTGGGAAATGACTGAGGATGGTAGATACCGGGCGACACTTGATGGCGATGGTGTTGTGGCGCATAGGGAGTCTGTACTTCCGGGCATATCACTTGATATCCTGTCAGCATCCACTGAAAGAGAGGATCATCTGACATCACCTGACCAGTACTGCCATATCAATCTGCCCAGAAACCCTATCGTGATTGACCGGATTATGCAGTACCTGACAAACACGGCAGGTAGGAAATAATCACTTTCCACCGATCCAAACCCCTTTACAAGAAAAAAAGAGAATGATATGTTCTAACGTTGATTATTTTTCTGTAGGTTTCCCATCGAAATGTTCTTCCCTGGCAATGGCCTCCTGCTTTGTCTTCCGTACAACTTTGTCCATATGCTCTGGCGGGGAGTAGATTGTGTACAGTTTGAGATTTTTGGTAGTTGAAGTGTTGATTACGTTGTGTTTCGCGCCCGAGGGAACTATCACGCCGCTTCCATCCTTCACCGTATGCCGGGTAGCATCGATCACAACAACCCCTTCCCCTTCTTCGAAGCGGAAGAACTGGTCAACGTCATCATGAGTTTCCATACCGATGTCCTCCTTCGGTTTAAGGCACATCAAGACCAGCTGACTGTATTTTCCCGTATACAGTACCCTGCGGAAATCCGTGTTCTTTTTTGTTTCTTCTTCGAGATTAGCTGCAAAACCTTTCTTCATGTTCTTCACCTCTTCATTATCTTGATAAATTCTCATCCTATCCGTTCTGTGAGTTACTGCATCCCTCACCCCTAATCAGGAGGCCCCATCTTCACGGTATCCTATGCAGTCGCCGTATCGGTTTCCTGCGTGATGCAGGTTCGTTTTTTTGGCGGGGCAGGTGGGATCATGGTGTCCATGGCTCCCTTGCTTCCGTATCTCTTGTCATTCGCGACTATACCAGTCTCACATCAGGCCGATCTGCTGCATCAGGGAAGTCTTATCGTAGAAGAGCTTCTCCTCGATGATCTCCCCGTTCTTCCAGTGAGCGACCGTGCAGAACTCTACCTTAAACTTCTTCCCGTTTGGTTGTATCACTTTACCATCAGGAGTGGTCATCGGCCCTTTGAACGTTCCCGTGAAATCGGCGACAGAGCACGTCCAGTCTCCTTGCCCGAACAGAACCTTATAGGGCCGGTTTCCGACTTTATTGTCAGGGAATATTTTGAAGAATGCTATTGCTTCCTCCTTGTGGGATGGTCGGCTATGGGTCGGTTTTTCCTGTCCCGGCCAGAAGACGTCGACATCCTTTGCGTGACGTTTCTCGAACACTGCCCAGTCCTGCGTATTCCAGGCATCATCCAGTGTCTGCATAAGTTGCATGTTTTCCTTTACAGTTGACATTACAGGATCTCCCGGTATCACCAGAAACCTGAGCGGACTCATGAATCCCGGATACCAGTGTAGAGATAAATGTCGGATGATATATATTATTGGTTTGAGGATGTGGACAATTCTCAGGTACGTCATTTTTCCAGAATATCGCTAAAAATATGGGCTTCATATTCGCGTTCCGGTAGGCTTTTGGGGGTCCGGATGGAGTAAAAAATTCCAAATTCTCATAAGCGGAAAGCGTATCATAAAGCTGGACGTTTTCCGGAACGTAACCAATGTTCCGCCGTACATCAATCGATTGAGTGATTATATCATAGCCCGCTATTGTTGCACTGTCCCGTGTCGGTTCGAGAATGGTGGTGAGTATTGTTTGTGGTAGTATTCTTGCTCGTGCCATTGTGACCGAGAAACCCGAATATATCACCCTAATTTACGGTTAGTGAGAGATTGTCTAGTGTAGTAAATGCACCGTATTTTTCGTTAAATTTTTTACTTCGATCATGCTTTCCATGGTTACACCCATGTTTGAGCGGTTGTTATTGTTGTTTTGCAATGCCTGCATTCTTCAGCCAGTTTCGGTGTTCGAGCCATGTCCATACAACTTCTATGGCATAGTACGCAAATAACGCAATGGGGATCGCTCCAATGATGTCTCCAAAAACATGTACCCCTAAATTAAGTCTTGTGAAAGATACAAAAAGGGCGAATACCAAGTAAAACGGGAAAGACTTCTTGTTCAAAAAACAGAACATCAGGGTAAATGCTACAACCGCGTGCGTACTGGGAAAAGCGTAATCTAACGGGCACCAATTAAAACCTGAACATGGTCGTGGTTCGGCGATCAGATATTTTACGGCCAATCCTAAAAGGAATGCAAACGCGAATGTCAGGAATATTTTGATTCGTTTATCATTTTTCCATTCACCCAGAAGGACCAATCCGATAATAACTATTGCGTAAAGAAAATCCTGGTCGAGAAGAAGCCCTAGTGCCTTAATTAAGGGATTGTGTATTGAAAGAGCCCAAGAGGTTATTGTATCCATTAAGATAGATATTGATCCATAAGAGATAAAGACGAGTTTGATTCACATATGCCGATAGGTCTGTTAATACCAAAGATTAAACGAGTCAAATTCCTTTTAGGACCCGGTAAAGATTTAATGTATACCTCATCTATCTACTCAAGAATTACCTGATCATTGGTCCAATTCAATCCGGAGATAAAAAAATGAGTGAACCTTACAATAAGGAAAAAAAGACCACACAGGGAAAGGATGATGAAAGGACAGGTGCCCGGAACCGGAAATATCTGATGGTTGCCGTTGGAGCAATCGCACTTGTTGCTATTGCGTTTGCCGCACTGTTCATCCTTCCCAGCCCGGTTGTTGCGATGAAAGGCGATAATGTATCAATGTATTACACCTTGATGTACGAAAACGGAACCGTTATTAGTACTAATATGAACGGGACTCCCTTAGTCTTCACGGTCGGCGCTACCGATATTATCCCAGGTTTCTCGAATGCGATCGTGGGAATGGTGTTAAACCAGAAGAAAACGGTAATCATTCCTTACGATCAGGCGTATGGTCCGTACCGGAGTGATCGTGTCCGTGTCGTCAATCGCACCGGTCCAATCGCCAACACGACCTTCACGGTAGGGCAATATGTAACCATCCACCGTAAGACTGACAATGCCGTGAGCATGATCAGGATCCTCAATGTCACGCCATCAACAGTGACATGGGATGAGAACAGTCCGCTTGCCGGTCAGAACCTCACGTTTACGGTACAGATTGTTAGCTTGAACAAGGGTTCAGGTGGGAATGTGGCGGCGATCGTATCAACCATTTCACCTGCAATCACCGTCCCGGTAACAATGGATAATGCCGCAAAAAATTTTTCGGCATCTGTTGAACAATATGTGCGTTCTCATGGAAATATGACCTAGACCCGGAAAAAATCCCCCTTTTTTCTTAAGCTCATTGATTTCAATTTCCCGGCAACGGAAACGAAATGGCAACTTATTACAGAAGCGAGAAAACTGATTCCCTTTTCTCCTTCCCCGATCACGCTGAGATCATGAACCGGTTTCTACCCTTTACTTTTATCTGGACATTCCCAAAAAATGACCCTCATATCCGCGTTCTGACAGGGTTTCCAAGGTTTGATGTCATAAAACGCAGGGTATCAACTCGATGTAAGGGGCTTCAGCGGTCAACAAATGAGGTGCAAATCTGCTGTATTTTGACAAACAGCGCGATTATCAGACATATTTTCTACAAGAACTGAAAAAGAGGGCATTAAGGCTTTTCCAGCATGGACCTACATAATCTGAAAAGAAACGGAGCCCTATTTGGGCTTATTCCAACTTTAAATTTATGCCCCCGGAAAGAATGGATTTGGGTGTAATGATCACAGCAACTTCGTTTCTTCGGTAGGTTTCGGGACCTTGACCACGAGCATCCTGAAGACCCCGTTGCTATCATTGGTCCATTTGTGCGGGATACGGGCCGGGCTTTCGACCAGCATATCTTTCCCGACCGTCTTCTTCTCATCCCCAATCTCGACAACTCCGATGCCTTCCAGTACATAAAAGAACACATCGACTGGTGTCATGTGCTTTTTCAACGATTCACCGGGCTTGATAGGTAATGACAACGGCGACCGCATGGGGCGAATCATAGATCTTCCGGGCGTCTACATGATGGGGATTAGGGCCCGATACAACATTGGCAACTTCAGTAATTTTCATGGTCATTTCACCTTTTCAACAGGAATGTACGGAATCAAGGTTAGTAATTCCGATTTCAACGATTCAATACCAATCCGTTCCATAAACCGGGCTGTCCGTTCATGGGGATTTGCATGGCTCCGGTAATACTCAGCAAGACGCCGGGCACAATCAGCAACCTCGGTGGAGGTAAGATCCCGTGCAATAAGATCCCCAAACCTTGGCCTGGTGCCGGCGTTGCCCCCGAAGAATACCGTCCATCCTTTTGGGGTTGCTATAATCCCGATATCCCGGGTATGACTTTCACTGCAACAGCGAGGGCATCCCGAGACCCCTATCTTGATCTTTGCCGGGAACTTCTGGTCTTTGAACTGATTATCGATAGCACGGGCCAGCCCGATAGAATCCTGTTTGCCATATTTGCACATATCCGTGCCAAGACAGGCCTGGACGAATTTGACACACGGTTCCGTCTCGGGTTTTGCGAGTTGGCCCAGATCATTGATTACCTTCTGCACATCATCTGGCTCAAGACCGGCCAGCACGATCCGTTGACCGGAGGTAATCTTCAGAATGGGCACATGGTACTTCCGCCCAATAGTGGCAATTGTTTCGAGTTGTTCCGGTGTCACGATGCCGGCGGGTATTCTTGTGGTGACTGCATAAGTCCTGCCATCCCGCTGGAGTATCGCTTCCTCTGTAGTTTCTGTCATCGTTCTTCACGACTCCGTTGTTCCATTACCCTTTTTTTTGTTCACGCTTCTTGCCTTTGTGGTTTCTCTTCTCCTGGAGGGTTATTTCGTGTGCATTTTCAATAAGCCGGGAGAATAACCTGTTCTGAACGCAGGTGATGAAGGGAAGCGTGATTATAACCGCCATCCGGTTTCCGTTCTGGGTATAGATAATCATGGATTCCTGGTCATCGGCAATGAGAATGCACTCAAGTTTGAAGAGAGCACCTTCACGGGGAATAGGTACTGAAAATATTTTTCCGAACACATTCACACCAAAGAAGTCATTGAGCAGTCCGGCCTCATAGTACCTGATGCCATCCCCTGGAACAATCCCTTCCGCGCCACCTTCTGTGAACAGGACTTTTACCTCTTGATCCTTTGCAATTGATGCAATCGGACCCTGAAATTTTGTTAACGTCTCCGTATTGAAACAAAGGATGATGAGTTCGCGGGTGACACCTTCGACTAACCTTTCAAGATTCCGCTGGATAGTCCAGTCTGAGTGAACATACCATATCGGTGAATAATTCTGCCGTGCATCTACTGACAGCGCATCAAGAGTCTTCACGCTTTCCCGGGCAGCCGTATCGAGATCTTTTTTTAAAAAGGATACTACGATGTCCGGGCGGACAGCTTTATACATCAGCGGGCTTCCCTGCCGTATCTCAATGAATCCTTTTTCATCTAATGTATTGAGAACGTCATACACCCGCGGGCGGGGAACACCACTGACTTCATGAATCCTGCGAACATTTGCTTCACCAAGTCCAACGAGAGCGATATAAATCCTGGCCTCATATTCTTTAAGCCCCAGCTGGACAAGATTTTCAACTGCTGAATCCATCTGTTACTTTGTTAGGGACAACAAAATTAAATAGTTATCTGTCGAGCTACATGCATGACACAGACAACATCAGAGAAAGCAAATATCGCCATCGTTCAGAAATTTTTCGAAGTCGGACCATCACAAGGCTCCCTTGCTGCAGCCGATGCACTTCTTCATCCTGAATTTTCTCTGCACACACCTCTGCCAACACCCGGACCCGGGATCGGGGCGATGAATACTGTCATTATAACCTGCCGGGCAGCCTTTCACGGTCTGCATGTGACTGTTGATGACATCATGGCAGAGGGGGATAAGGTGACAGCCCGCTTCACGGCACGAGGTGTTCATAAAGGGGAATTTATGGGCCTTCAACCCACGGGAAAAGCGATCACCATGACCGGCATCGAGATTTTCCGCGTAAAGGAAGGCAAGATCGCGGAGATATGGGGCGAGGCGAACCTGATGGGGCTGATGCAGCAGCTTGGTATTTTGCCCGGTCCGGCGTAATCTGACAGTAATAGAGAAAAATAAAGGAGTATTATTATGGTTGAATACAAACAGGAAAATCCGGATAAGCACGATAAAAAACGGGAGGAACTGTATGCAAAGGTCCTCGCCCTCAAAGATGCAGTCTCCTATCAGGATGGCACCGTTGCGAGCCGGATGATCATCAACAAAAAAGCAGGGAGTATCACAATCTTTTCATTTGATGAGAATGAGGGGCTCTCGGAGCACACATCACCGTATGACGCTGTGGTAACTATTATTGATGGTAAATGTGAGGTGTGGGTCGCCGGCCAGACGCTCCAGATGAAAGAGGGACAGACCATCATCTTTCCCGCGAACGCTCCCCACGCTCTCAGCGCCATCACAAAATTCAAGATGACGCTAACCATGATCCGGGAGTAACGAATGGGCGGGGATGATAAGGAAGGATACTATTGCACAATCTGCGGAGGTATTCCTCCGGACCAGATAAAAATCAGGAGAATTCCTATCGACGGAAAGGAAACCGGCATCGACCGGCTGGACTGGATTCTCCTGGATGTTGCCAGCCTGAATCTTACGAATGACGAAACGATAACCAATGAAATTATCAAACGTGTCCAGCAGTTCAATTACATTCCTTCAAAAAAGATGACGGAATACAAAAAAGCGCTCCTGCGCGAATATACAATTATGGGACCGGGTGAGATAAGGAATCAGAAAAAACAGGAGACACTACATGCTTGACCATTGTCCCGGTGCTGCGAATATCCGGACCCCCACGCTCTCGATAAAAAAGTGCCCGCAATGCGGCGAGGAAGTTGAAATCTTCTCAAATGACCTCAAGGTGGCATGCAGCAACTGCGGATTTGTTATTTTCAACGATATCATCTCGTGTGTCCAGTGGTGCAAGTACGCAAGGGAGTGCGTCGGTGAGGAATTGTATCAGAAACTTGTGGAGAAGAAAGAGGGATGAGGGAAGTTCACCATCCTTGGTGAAATATCCTGGCCAGAAAAATCATCAACGTCACGTGAATGACGACCTAAGCGTGCTGCACAGAATTCAAAACATGATAAGGATCGATACCCTGTGCCACCACATTGTAATACGAGAGATGGTCAACAGGTAACATCCAATTTTTCTTAGCTCCCCCCTATTAAAACGAGCCTCGTATTCGCATTACAGCAGTGTTTCATGGGTCCGGATGGGGTAAACTAAGAGTCAGAAATTGCCTCGACTTAAGGGCCTTTGAAGTGCATTTAATGAGGTATAAATCTGCCGTATTTTGGTAAACAGAGCGAGATATAGACGTATTCTTCACAGGAACAGAAAAGGAGAATATTTCGAGGTTTTCCGGTATTGATCGGTATGCCGCGTAGGTAAAAGGAGCCCGTATAGGGCTTATTTCTCCCATAGGGTTCAGACCCTCATATTCCAGGTATCTTTAACGGGGGATAATTGATGGGGGAGATCATCTTACACTCCCATCCCCGTAATAATCCCCAACACCTGCTGAGCTGTCACCGGGTCCACAACCCGGGCCAGCACCAACCCGGCCATCGCCACGAACAAGGTCCAGAACACTTTCTTCGCCTGCTAGTTCTTCCGGACACATCGATCGTAATGTCCCGGTAATTAAAAGACCAGTAATCATCGAAGAAAGTGGGCGAATACCACAATTAACACATTACAATGGATTCCTTGTCAGAAGCGAGACGATAGGATGCTGCCAGGATGCACAATACCAGGACGATACTGGCATATACGGGAATTATCCTGAGGATCATTGCTACTATGGACATGACAACAAGGGCAATGATATCGGAGTATTGTTGTTTGACACGCCAGAGAATGATACCGGCAAGTCCCAGAAAGATGAACGTAAATGGTGAGATCAGGAGACCCCAAAAATCAACAATCGGGAAGGAATTCGTGATCACAGCTGCTGAAAATATGATTACCAGAGAGAACAGTACAGCAGACATACCGTAGAATATGACGCGTGCCAGCCAGAGGCTTTGACTGTCAGCCGGTGTGGCAAACAATGATTCAAGTGTCTTCGTCTGCTTGTCCCGTATAAAAGATTCCCTAAAAGCAGATATCCCACATATACCTGAATTGTTGAAAACAACAGATTCCCATTAAAATACCTGAAGAAGGGGAAGGAGGGTGGGCCAATACAATTTGTTCCAGTCACAAAATCGATATGTTAAAACGCGGCTGGAATTTTTTGAGAAATTGATTTTGAAGATGAATCTTGTGGTCAAATGGGGTTTGGGGGATGGAGCGTGCGACAATGATGGGGATTGGGAAGAGCGGGGGAATTGGGCGTTCGGTTTTTATTATGGATTGCTGGTCGGTATCAGGCAGCTATGCTAGTCTATAGAGGGAGTTGTCTACAAGTGGTTGCGAATGCAGATACAACGGCCATCATTTTATAATGACATTGGCAATTCATCCCTAAAAGCAAGAAACGACAACAACCCCAGGCAGGAGGGTACGTGAATAAAAGAAAGGGTGCAGCTTATCCGACATTGGCAATCTCAACAGGTTTAACGTCACCCGGCACAAGATCATTAATTGTGAGGGTAAGGTATGGGCGTCTTCAGGTACGAGAAAAGGTATGCAGCCCCGACAAAGGAGCAGCGGGAACGCTATATGAAAGGGGAGAGCGAGGAGCTTCATTTTGGGCCTGAGGGACAGATAGTGCTCATTCTCTATCCTGAAGCAGCATACTTAAAAGACGACATCGATGATGTCCGGATCCTCTTCACCGGCTTCAAAGATAAACAGAAAGTGCAGGACGAGGTGAGGCGGCTGGTGGAGTACCATCAGCAGAAAGACGACCGCACGGGATCATTTACGAGCGGAAGCAAGGTCTGATATCGTCATCATTCAATCGTCCGCGTTTTAGTCGTGTTTCACCCCCGCGTTGCACGTGAGGTGATCGGAGTGAGGGGTGGGCGAAGATAAGGTGATGAGGTTAATCCGGTCTTGAATACCAGAGTATTCCGTACCGGTCTTTTTTTTCAACCAACGTCCTGTTTTTTACGCATTTTTTCATGTATCTCCTGAACATAGCCATGTAAATATCGCCGATATTTGGGGTAACAGTATACATACTGAATTTTCCCTTGAATTTTTTAAGATATCCATCCAGTTGCTTTTCCATTTTCTTCTCTAAACTATCCGTTATCGCTATTGTCCGCCTTCGATTACTGATCGGCGTTTTAACGTCGCGTGTATCATAATTACTCCTGGTTTTCTTATTCTCTTTCCAGATATTTCCGCATCTTTTACAATGAAGGGTTTTTAAGAGACTATACACGTTTTCGCTGTCACAGACCGGACACCTTACTTGCGTCGCCATTTTATCATCTCATCTGCAGGTAAAAGATTGACTGGCGTATGAAGGGGTAATTATTATAAGGATACATGGAAATATGCTGCTGGATATTTATATTATCCCATTTAAAAAATTTTTAAAACCAGCCAGTGAAGTGGGGCACTACTGTACCTTGTTGCATTCAGGACATTCGTATTCGCATCGTCATGCTCTTAAAGTGGCATTCAAACAATGACTATTGAATACTCGTGTGCATTCCACTTCCTTGTACAGGAGTCTCATGGAACGAATCGAACACGAAGGAAGGACTCGTAACGGTGTTTCCTGTCCTTTGTGCGGTCATACGGATGCACACTACCGGGAGGAAACGGACACCTGGGTCTGCGGGCACTGTGACTACAGCTGGTATACCATCGAACGATGTTCCATTCACCGTCATCCGGGAACATAAAAAGCCATCGTACCCGGACTCATTCGTGTACCTTTATAGGTTATTTCAAAGGTCAGGGAAATGGTAAAGGTACCAAATCCTGGGAATACCAACACAGTCCAGCAGTACTAGTTCCCTGCTATGGTGTTTATATGAAAAATTTGAATATCTCATTGATTGATATCAGACGCATATGATTTTTGATAACGATCCCTTCCTTCAAGGTGTACCGCAAAAAAAACTGGCGGTCCTCATTGATGCTGATAATGCGCAGCCTGAAATTATCGAAGGTTTGCTGGCTGAAATTTCCCTTTATGGTATCGCAAGCGTAAAACGGATTTATGGGAACTGGACAACACCTAATCTTCAGCCCTGGAAAGAAGTATTGCTGAACTACTCAATCCAGCCTATACAACAATTTGATTATACGAAAGGGAAAAATGCGACCGATTCTGCGTTAATCATCGATGCAATGGACCTGTTGTATACCGATAAATTCGATGGTTTTTGTATCGTTTCAAGCGATAGTGATTTTACCCGGCTGGCACAAAGGATCCGGGAATCCGGGCTGTTAGTATACGGGTTTGGAGAGAGAAAAACACCAAAGCCCTTTGTCCAGGCATGTGACAAGTTCGTCTATACCGAGATCCTGCGAAAGACCCGGCTGACCGATGAACAGCCCCCCGAAACCCAGAAGGAAACAAAACCCGGTAAAAATCTCGCTCAACTCAAGGGTGATGCCGGATTATTAAACCTGCTGCGATCAGCGGTTGACGCGTGTTCCAATAATGATGGCTGGGCAAACCTGGCAGATGTGGGGGGGAACATTGTCAACCAGTCTCCGGATTTTGATCCCCGTAATTACGGGTATAAAAAACTCAAAGATCTTGTGGAAGTAACCGATCTTTTTGAGATTGATGAGAAAAAGATCGGGGATTCACCTGCAAAAGTAGTATACGTCAAAGATAAAAAATTCAAAACAATTCAGTTTTCACCGACCTTCATCAGGAAAACGTTGCCGAAAGGGCGGATGTGAGTGGGCCGTCCCATTCTAGTCCCTGCTGAAAAGGAATGAGCAGCAAAGGGAAAACAGAGCTTCTTTTGAGGTAACCTGTGGCGGAACACTTTCACCCCGCCCCGACCTGGCATTATCTGGACCGGGCCTAAGATGTGCATTATGATATGCGACTGGGTCAGGACGGTGAGATCTCAACA
>Ga0209777_10002476_pt1 | contig 24171 bp, 24 predicted proteins | sample FrelakmetHBP12HB_FD_187147 | JGI IMG/M metagenome (GOLD analysis project Ga0209777, IMG submission 187147) | Freshwater lake sediment microbial communities from the University of Notre Dame, USA, for methane emissions studies -HBP12 HB (SPAdes)... | ecosystem: Environmental > Aquatic >... | reverse complement strand
TATAGATCCAAAGCCAAGGCATTGCAATGGGAAAGCGCGACTTTTAGTGGCTACAAATAGCAACTCAAAATGAAGCTACTTGACTGAAACAACAAGGATTGCCCTATTTCAAGTGCTGGAACTTCGGTTTAACGAGCGGGTAGTCCGTTCACTCGCCGAACTCCGCGGGACGGCGGTGCGGCGCGCCACGGTGATTTCGCTCTGGGACGGGCCCGAGCACCGGCCGCAGGCACCGCCGGAAATCGAGTTCCGCGCGATGGAGTGCTCGAAATGGCGGGCCGCGGCCGTGTTCGCGCTCGAGGCCGCCAGGCTGAAGCCCGACGTGATCCTCTACGGCCATATCCTGCTGCTGCCGCTCGCCGCGGCCGGCCGCATACTCACGCCGCACTCGCGGCAGTGCCTGTTCGCGCACGGCATCGAGGTCTGGGGGAACGGGCACCGGCGCGCGCCCGGTTGGGAACGCCGCAACATCGGGCGGTGGATCGATCGCGTGGCGGCGGTGAGCGACTACACGGCCGCAGCGATGCGCAACGCTTACGGTCTGCAGCCGGACCGTTTCCGGCGGATCTTCTGCGCTGTCGATGCGGCCGACCAAATCGCCGCACCGCACTCCGACACGCCGAAGCGTGGCTACCGGCTACTCTCGGTCGCACGCCTGAGTCCTGAAGACGCCTACAAAGGTTGGGACAAAGTGATCCTCGCGCTGCCGGAACTGGTCGAAGCCGGCCTCGACCCGCACTACGACATCGTCGGCGAGGGGCCGCTCCGGGCCGAACTGGCGGACCTGGCCGAGAGCCTCGGGCTCGGCGACCGGGTACATTTCTTCGGGCGGCTGGACGAGCGTGCCCTCGATCGCGCGTACAGCCGGGCAGACGTATTTGTGATGCCGTCGAAAAAGGAAGGGTTCGGCATCGTGTTCCTCGAGGCGTGGAGTCACGGACTCCCTGTAGTGGCAGGCAACCAGGACGCAAGTCCGGAGATCGTTGCCGATGGCACCAACGGCTTCACCGTGAACCCTGATTCCCCGGCCGAAGTCGCGGCGGCCATTCTCCGTCTGGCCCGCAATACCGAAGCGGCCCGGGACATGGCCGGGCGCGGAGTCCGGATGGTGCGCGAGCGCTACTCGCACGAGAGATTCCGGGACCGGCTGGAGATGATCCTTCGCCAGGAGGCGGCGCGATGTGCGGCATAGCGGGCATGGCCGGCGGGGTCGCGGATACGGCCGCGCTCGCGCGGATGCTCGCCGCCATGCGCCACCGCGGGCCGGACGATTCCGGCATGGAGCTGGCCGGCGCGCCCGATGGCCCCCGGGTCGCTCTCGGCAGCACGCGGCTGGCGATCATCGACCTCTCGCCGGCGGGCCATATGCCCATGGGCGAGCCGGAATCGGCCAACCTCGTGGTGTTCAACGGCGAGGTGTACAACTTCGCCGTGCTGCGCCAGGAGCTGGAGCGCGGCGGAGAGCGGTTTCGTTCGGGCACGGACACTGAGGTGATCCTGAAGGCCTACCGCCGCTGGGGCGCGGCCTGCGTCGAGAGGTTCCGCGGCATGTTCGCGTTCGCCGTGTGGGACGCCGCGCGGGGCGAGCTGTTTCTGGCCCGCGACCGGATGGGCAAAAAGCCCCTGTATTGGCATCGCATGGCCTCGGGGACCTTTGTCTTCGCCTCGGAGGTGCGGGCAATTCTCGCCTCGGGCCTGGTCTCGCGCCAGCTCGGCGCCGACGCGCTCGACTCATTCCTCTTCAACGGCTTCGCCGTATCGCCGCACACGCTGCTCGCGGACGTGCGCAGCCTGCTGCCGGCACACTGGGCGCGCGTGGCGGCGAGCGGCGAGCTGCTCGAGACCGGGCGCTACTGGACGCCGCGGCAGGCCGACGGCAGCCGTGCTCCGAAGCTGGGGGAACAGATCGAGGAGACGCGGCAGCATCTCGACGACGCCGTCCGCCTGAGGATGGTCAGCGACGTGCCGCTCGGCGCGTTTCTCTCGGGCGGTTTGGATTCCTCGGCAGTCGTCGCGCTCATGGCCAGGGCCGGCGGAGACGTGCGGACGTTCTCAATTGCGTTCGAAGAGGCGGGCTTTGATGAATCGCTCTTTTCGCGGCGGGTTGCCTGCCGGTTCGGAACGCGCCATACCGAGTTCAGGGTAGGGCCGGGGGAGTTCTCGGCGTGGCTCGAAGGCGCCCTCGGGGCGATGGACCAGCCCAGCTTCGACGGGATCAACACTTACTTCGTCTGCCGCGCGGCGCGCGAGAGCGGCCTGACCGTGGCGCTCTCCGGGCTCGGCGCGGACGAAGTCTTCGGCGGGTACCCTTTCTTCCGCACTGTTCCGGCTATGTCGCGGTTAGAGCGGCTGCTCGGTTCTGTAGGACACCAGGTTCCGCGGGCGCTCGCCCGCTTCGCGCCGAAAGCGCGCCACAATGTTTCCGGACCCTGGAAGTTGCTCGAGCTCCTGCGGCACGGCTCCCGCGAGGGAAGCGGGGGGGCGCTCCTGCCTGCCTACCAGACCGCCCAGATGCTCTTCCCGCGCCGGTGGCGGCAGCGGCTGCTGGGTCCCCTGTCCCACCAGAACTGGTTCGGACTGCCCGAGGACTGGTTACGCTTTCTCGATCAAGAGGGACACGGCGCCGAGGGCCCGGCCGGAATTTCGACCCTCGCGCTGCGGCTGTTCCTCGGCGAGCGCTGCCTCCGTGACACCGACGCTATGAGCATGGGCGTGTCGCTCGAGGTCCGCGCGCCTTTCACGGACCACGCTTTCCTCGAGTCCGCGCTCGCCATTCCCGCGCGGCTGCGCTGCCAAGGCGCGCCGGACAAACCGCTGGAATGGAGGATCGTGGAACACTGGCTGGGCAGCGGCTACGTGCGGCGCCGCAAGCAGGGATTCATCTTCCCGTTCGCGCGCTGGCTGCGGCAACCTTCGACCCACGCCCTGGTTCTGGACACGCTCGCCGACTCTGCGGCCGTGCATCGGGCCGGGCTCAACCCGGCAGCAGTAGCCGCAATCGCACAGGATTACCGCGCGGACGCCAGCCTCGTGCCATGGTCGCGCATCTGGTCCCTGTTCACTCTCATCTGGTGGTGCTCCCGGCACCGGATCTCTCTGTGAGGCGGAGATGAAGGTTCTGGCGATTCACAACTACTATCGCAGCGGCATGCCGAGCGGCGAAAACACCTCGTTCGAAGCCGAGCGGCATTTGCTCGCGCGCGCGGGCGATGAAGTCGTCTCGTACACGCGGCATAGCGACGAAATTAGCGGCTGGCCAGCCGCAAAGAGAATGGCGCTGGCGTTCGACACCGTCTGGTCACGGAAGACCGGGCGCGATGTGGCGCGCCTGATCGCACGCGAACAGCCCGACGTTGCGCATGTACAGAACACGTTTCCGCTGATTTCGGTGTCGGCCATCGCGGCCTGCCGCAAGGCCGGCCTGCCCGTGGTCCAGAGCCTTCGCAACTACCGGCTGGTATGCCCGGGGGCCCTGCTGGCGCGCGGCGGAAAGCCTTGCGAGCGCTGCCTGGGATGGTGCCCGGCCTTGCCCGGAGTCATGCGCGGGTGTTACCGGAATTCCCGCGCGCTGACCGCGGTCGTGGCGGCCTCGGCAGCCGTCCAGTGGGCTATGCAGCGGCGGGACCAGGCAGCCGATCTTTACGTGTGCGCGACCGAGTTCGCGCGGCGAAGGTTCATGGAGGCGGGTCTGCCCGGGGAAAAAATCGTAGTGAAGCCGAATTTCGTCGAGCCGGATCCCGGCACCGCGCCATCGGCCGGAGAAGGAGCTATTTTCATTGGCCGCCTCTCGGAAGAGAAAGGCGCGGGCACACTCGTTGAGGCCTGGAAGCGGCTCGATGGCATTCCTCTCACGGTTGTCGGCGGCGGGCCGCTACTCGACAATCTGCGAGCGCGGGCCAACGCCAGCGCAGGAATCCGGTTTGCCGGACCCCTCGGCCGCGAAGACGCTACGGAGTTGCTGCGGCGCGCGCGGCTGCTGATCTTTCCTTCCGAGTGCTACGAGACGTTCGGCCGGGTCGCCGCCGAGGCCTTCGCCTGCGGCGTCCCCGTCATCGCGTCACGCCTGGGCGTGATGGCGGAGGTCGTCGAACATGGCCGGACCGGCCTGCATTTCACGCCCGGCGACCCCGAGGATCTTGCGGCCAAAGTGAGGTGGGCCTGGAGCCGACCGGCCGAAGTAGACCGGATGCGGCGGGAGGCACGGGCCGAGTACGAGGCGCGCTACACAGGCGCGCGAAACTACACAATGCTCAAAGAAATCTACCGGCAGGCCAGCGCCGTAAGGAAAGTGGCATGATAGCGGCCCGCGAGATTCCGTCCCGGATGATTCTCGGCGTTCGCACGGACGCCACCTCCTATCCCGAGGTGGCCGGCGTGGTCACGGCCTGGGCGGGTCGAGGCGAGTCGCGGTACGTGATCGCAAATACCGTCAACGGCGTGATGGAGGCCTACGATTCGCCGGAGGTGCGCTCTGCCATGAACGGTGCGGACCTCATCACGGCAGACGGCATGCCGCTGGTCTGGGCGCTGCGGCTTCTGGGGCTCGAAGGCGCGCGGCGCGTTTATGGCCCGGACCTCACGCTGGTGGTGCTTGAAAGCGCCGCCAAACGACGGATTCCAGTCGGCTTCTACGGGGGGACGCCGGAGACACTGGCGGCGTTTTGCCGGAGCGCGAGGCGGCGGTGGCCGTACCTGCGCATCGCCTACGCCTGGTCTCCGCCATTCCGGCCGGCAACGCCGGAAGAGGACCAGCGAATGGCCGGGGCGGTCGCCGCCTCAGGGGCCCGCATCCTCTTTGTCGGCTTGGGCGCGCCCAAGCAGGAACAGTGGATGGCCCACCATCGCGGCCGTCTCCCTGCGGTGATGCTCGGCGTCGGCGCCGCTTTCGATTTCCTGAGCGGGGCCAAACGGCAGGCGCCCAGGTGGATGATGCGGGCGGGCCTGGAGTGGCTTTTCCGCCTGGCACAGGAGCCGCGCCGGCTCTGGGGCCGCTATCTGCGCCACAACCCCCGGTTCGTCGCGCTGTTCCTGGCCCAGTGGCTCGGCTGGCTCCAGTTCGATTCCCTGGCGGGCAGCAGCGGCGCGGGGGCACACATCGGGAACCGGCAGGCATGAGCGCACACAGTAGTGAAAGGCGCAGGCGCACGCTCGCGGCACCCAACGGTGGCGCTGGTACAGTCCGCCGGATGGCATGAAGAAATGAACGCTTCTCTCGAAATCACGCGGGGCGCAGTCGCCCGAGCGAGCCGGCTTCCGGCGCAGGTTCGCCCCTTCGCTACTGTCTGCGCGCTTGCCACGGCCGATGTGACCGTCCTTCTGGCCGCCACCAGCATCTCCATTGCAGTCTGGGCGCAGATCAACCCGGAACGCCTGCCTGGCTCGGCAGCGGAGATGTGGCCGGTGCCGCTGCTCTTTCTCGGGGTCTACGCCGCGCTCGGGCTTTATCCCGGCGTCGGCATCAGCCCCGTTGAGGAGATGCGGCGCGTGGCCGCGGGCTCGACCATCGTCTACCTGGGGCTGGCCGGCGCAGTGTTCCTTCGCCGCGATGGCCCCCTGCTGTCCCGTGGCGTGTTCATCCTCGCGTGGCTCCTGTCGGCCGCGGTCGTCCCCGTCGGACGCGCGGCCGTCAGGAGGCTGTGCGCTGCCCGGCCGTGGTGGGGAGTGCCGGTGCTCGTCTTCGGAGCCGGGCGAAAGGCGGCGCTGGTGATCGAGGCGGTGCGCGCCCAGCCTGGTCTGGGTCTTAAACCGGTCGTTTGCCTGGAGGACAACCCGGCCGGCCCGGAGTGTGCCGGCATAGAGGTCGCCGGCCCCTTCTCCGCCGCGCCGGAGCTGGCGCGCGCCTGGCGTGTCCGCCACGCGCTCGTCGCTTTGCCACAACTGTCAGCCGCCGAGTTGCTCCTCCTCCTCGAGCGTTGGGGGACCGGCTTCCCTCACGTGCTAATCATCCCGGATTTGTTGGGGATGGCGAGCCTGTGGGTCGCCGCGCGCGACCTCGGCGGTGTGCTTGGCCTCGAGATTCAGCAGAACCTGCTGCTCCCGCTGAACCGCTGGCTCAAACGCTCGCTGGACCTCGCCGCGGGCGCCGCGTTCAGCATGGCTGCGCTGCCGGTGGTGGCCCTCGCCATCATCTGGATCAAGCGCGTGAGTCCGGGCCCGGCCTTCTACCAACAGGAACGTGAGGGCGAAGGAGGCCGCCTCATCCGCGTCCGAAAACTCCGCACGATGTACCCGGATGCCGATCGGATGCTCGCCCGCCACCTGGAGCGCAGTCCCGAGGCGCTCTCGGAATGGCAGCAGCACTTCAAGCTGAGGAATGATCCGCGAATATTGCCGGGCATCGGGGTATTCCTGCGGCGGACGAGCCTCGACGAATTGCCACAGCTCTGGCACGTGCTCAAAGGCGATATGAGTCTCGTAGGCCCGCGCCCGTTCCCCTGTTATCACCTGGAGCAATTCGACGGCGAGTTCCGCCGCCTGCGCCGGAAGGTCCCCCCGGGGCTAACGGGCCTGTGGCAGGTATCGGCGCGCAGCGACGGCGATCTTCGGGCCCAGCAGAAGCTCGATACCTACTACATCCGGAATTGGTCCCCGTGGCTGGATCTATACATCCTGGCGCGCACCGTAAAGGCCGTCCTGGCAGGCAACGGGGCGTACTGATCTCCTGTCTCAGGCGCGCCCCGTTCGATGCCTTTGCCGGGACTGCGCTGGCCGCTCTGCTCGCAGCGGCCGTGCTGACCGTCTCGGTCACGGCGCCCTGGGCCTCACGCGCCTTTCAAGCCGCCGTCCTCGGGCTGGGCGCGGTCTGGTGCGCCTTCGGTGCGCTTCGCCCGTTTTCCTTCCGGCTGCACTGGCTCGCCGCGCCTCTCGCTGCCGCCGCCGCGTGGCCGCTGCTGCAATTGGCGGCCGGCTCGACCGTCTACCGCTTCGCAACCTGGACCTCGGCGCTCGGCTGGCTCACCAACCTCGTGCTGTTCACACTCGCCCTGCACGCTTTCCGAGTACAGAGAACACGGCAGGTTTTCCTGTCGCGCCTGCTCTGGTTCGCTGCGATACTCGCCGCGGTGTCGCTCGTCGGACTCTTCACGTCCGAAGGCCGCATTTTCTGGATCTTCCCGACCGGCTACGACGACCTCGCCCTCGGCCCTTTCGTCTACAGGAACAACTACGCGGCGTTCGTCGAGTTGGTACTCCCGCTGGCGCTCACGAGCGCAGTCGAGGACCGCCGCTCAGGTTCGTGGTGGATTGCGGCCGCGGCCATCATGACGGCCTCGGTCGCCGCGGCCGGCTCGCGCGCGGGAACGGCGCTCGCGGCCGCCGAGATCGCCGGAGTCCTCGCGCTCTACAGGCGGCGCGCGGAGCGGAGGCGTGTGCTCCGAACCGGCCTCGCCGCGCTCGTGATCGCTCTCGGCGTGCTGGCCGTCGCGGGCTGGGGCTACCTTCCAGAGCGCCTGCGGGAAAAGGACCCGTTTTCGATCAGACGGGAGCTGGTGCAGTCTTCTCTCGCAATGCTCCGCGACCGCCCGTGGGCCGGTTCAGGGCTCGGCACATGGCCGGCCGCTTACCCCGGCTACGCGCTTTTTGACAATGGCAGGATCGCGAACCACGCGCACTCGGACTGGGCGGAATGGGCGGCTGAGGGCGGCATTCCTTTCGTTCTTCTGCTCAGCCCCGTGGCGATCGCCGCCTTGTTGTACGGCGTGCGCCGGCCTTGGGCGCTCGGCGCGGCCGCCGTGCTGATTCACGCGCTCGTCGATTACCCGATGCAGAAGCCGGTGCTGGCCGGCCTGGTTTTCACGCTCCTCGGAGCCGCGGCAGCCCACGGTACAGAATCGCCGGAAACACAAAGACCTGCGCCGTTTGCCTGAAGCCGCTCAAGGCCCGCGCCCGCGCGTAGTCCGCATCTCTCACGCGCTGTCTGTTGCGACGCACGATATGCCCATGTGGCGGTGTTCGTCATGCGAAGGCTCGCGAGGGTGACAGGCCGGCAGTGTCCACTTCAAAGCGGGACACAGCGGCCAGTCCCCCTCGCGGTCGCCGTCCTCGACGTGCTGTTCAAGTACGCCTCCGGGACAGACCGGGACAGACAGCTCCGTCCACGCGCTTCGCTTGGGACGGAGTTGTCAGTCCCAGCGCGCCTCGTATCCACGGGCATCTCCGCGGTCTCACGACGAAACCGTGTGAGAGAAGCGGACTTAAGCCCGGTTCCCTCACGCCCGCGCGCTCAGGGTTCCCGAAGGACTGGGTTTCGATTTGATCTGGTCATCGGGGTCCACCACCAGCCAGCAGGCCGCACCGCCTACGCACAGCACTGCCGCCACCAGGAACGATGGCGTCCATCCGAAATGGTCCGCAATCCAGGGGGTCAGTGAGGCCGTCACGGCGCCTCCGATCTGCGCGCCCATGTTCATGATCCCCGACGCGAATCCGGCCGACGACCCGGCCACGTCGGCCGTCACCGCCCAAAAAGCGCTCTGCGCCAGGTAAAGCGCGCCCGCTCCTCCCGCCAGGACGATGCTCGCCAGTTGAGCGCTCTTCACCTGCGTCGCGAGCGCGATGAACAACGCTGCCAGCGCGATGCCGAGGGAAGCCACCCAGCACCGGCCCACGCGCTTGCCGTACCGCTTCGTCAGAATGTCGGCGATCCAGCCGCCCAGCGGCGAACAGAATGCCATCGCGAGAAACGGCAGCATTGTATAGAACGCGCTCGCTTTCAGGTCGAGGCCGCGCACCGTGCTCAGGTAAATGAAGAACCAACTGAAGAAAATCCAGGCCACATAGCCGAACGAGAAGTAGCACAGCGTGATCGCGAGCAGGCTCTTGTTGCCCAGTATCGCGCTGACGGGCAGAGCCTTCTCCGGCGCCTGACCCTCCGTCCCGGGCAGCCCGGCGTTAATATGCTCGAGTTCGCCCTGCGTGATCCACGGGTGCTTCGCCGGTGTGTCGCGCGCCAGCAGGTACCAGATCGCGCCGGCAAGCAGACCGATCACCGCGCTCACGTAGAACGAGTAGCGCCAGCCCCAGTTCAGCATCACGAACGTAATCAGGGGAGGAGTGATGCCCGCTCCCGCCCCGACGCCCGCAAAGATGACTCCGTTTGCGAGGCCGCGCTCAACGGAAGGAATCCAGCTTGCCACCAGGCGGTTCGACGCCGGGTACACCACCGCTTCGCCGATCCCCAGCAGGAAGCGCACCGAGATCAGCATTGCCAGCGACATTGCCACGCCCACCGGGACCAGCGCCGTCACCGTTGTGAAAATGCCCCACCACACCACACCGATCGAGATCACGTAGCGCGGTCCGAAGCGGTCCGCCAGCCGGCCTCCCGGCCCCTGAAAGAGCGCGTACCCGATCACGAAGGCACTGAACACCCACCCCAATTGAACATTGGAGAGCTTGTATTCATGCTGCAGTGCTTTGCCCGCGATCGAAATGTTTACGCGATCGAGGAAGGCAATCGCGCTCATCAGGAAGATCCAGAGAATGAGCACCCAACGAAGACGTCCGGCGAAAGGGTTCATCGAGTCGCCATTATTCCACACCGCGCGCTGATGTTGCCTGGCGCGCGGCAACCCTCCCCACGCTGAGAGGCGACGCGCCGCGCGAGCCTGCTGAATTTCGCGCCGCAGCTCCCTGCCTTTGATACAATTCAGGGTTCCGATGCCGAAAACCGAACGGGAGTTGCGCCAGGACGTCGTCGATATCGGGCGCTATGTCTGGCAGAAGGGCTGGGTCGCCGCCAACGACGGCAATATCAGCATTCGACTCGGTGATGACCGCATCCTGTGTACCCCCACGGGAGTCTGCAAGGGCCTCATGCACCCGGATGACCTGATCATCTGCGACATGGAGGGCCATAAGATCTCCGGCGCCAAAGAGCGCACCTCGGAGATCGCCATGCACCTCACCATCTACAATCTGCGGCCGGACGTGCGCGCCGTCCTCCATGCCCACCCACCGGTGTGTACCGGCTACGCGGCCGCCGGAAGGGCGCTCACGCAGGCTCTGCTGCCGGAAGTGGTCATCGGCCTCGGTTGCGTTCCCCTGGCCGGCTACGGACTGCCTGGGACGCCCGAGCTCACCGACCCCATGCTGCCGCTCATCCCGAAGTACGATGCGCTCCTGATGGGCAATCACGGCGCGGTCTGCTACGGGGAAGACGTGCATAAGGCGTACTTCCGCATGGAGACCGTGGAGCACTTCGCGCGCATTGCTCTGGTGGCCGAATTGCTCGGCGGACCCAAGGTCCTGCCGCGCGAAGAAGTGGACAAACTGCTGGACTCGCGCACGCGTTACGGGATCAAGTCGCGGGCAGGCAAGGAACTCGGCTGCCCGCTGGCCGCTGAGGAAACGGGTGGCGAGCGGTTCGTGGTCACGCGAGACGAACTCGTCGCCCTCGTCGATGAAGCGCTCCGTGCCCGCGGTCTGGCGTAGTTCGACTCGCAGCCGGTCTCGCCGGCCGATGGAGGAAACATGGGTGAAGCGTTAGGAATGATCGAGACGCGCGGCCTGGTGGCTCTCATCGAGGCCGCCGACGCGATGGTCAAGGCCGCGAAAGTCACGCTTGTCGGGTGGGAAAAGGTCGGCTCCGGGTATGTGACCGTCCTTGTCCGCGGCGACGTGGCCGCCGTCCAGGCGGCAACGGATGCCGGCGCTGCCGCGGCGCGCCGCGTCGGCGAGCTCATCTCCGTGCACGTGATTCCACGGCCGCATCCCAGCCTGGAAGACGTGCTGCCGATCGGCAAGGCGCAGGCCGCGGCGGGCGGGAAGTAGGCCATGATACTCGCCCGCGTCGTGGGCAAGGTGGTCGCAACCAGGAAGGATCCCCGCCTGGAAGGCAAGACCCTGCTTGTCCTCAAGCCCGTCTCTCCCGAGGGCAAAGACGAATCCGGCTACGTGGTCGCCGTCGATACCGTGAGCGCCGGCTTCCGCGAAACTGTCCTGGCGGTCGCCGGCAGCTCGGCCCGCATGGCCGAGGGCTGCAAGGACCGACCCATTGACACTTCCGTCGTGGCGATCGTCGATACGGTCAGCATGGACGAAGAGAGTTCCTGACCATGTACCTGGGCCGTGTGGTGGGCCGCGTCTGGTCCTCAGCGAAGAACGAGAGCCTCACCGGGCGTCCCATGCTCATCGTCCAGCCCGTCACACCCGAGGGCAAACCGTCCGGGCGGCGCCTCGTTTGCACGGACTGGGCCGGCGCCGGCTCGGGCGACCTCATCTACTGGGCGCGTGCGCGGGAAGCGAGCTTTCCGTTCCTCCCGGATGAAGTCGTTACCGATGCCACCATCGTCGCAATCGTCGATCAGGTTCACCTCGGAGGAACGGACTGATGCTGATCGGACGCGTCGTCGGAGACCTCGTCGCCACCCACAAACACCCCAGCCACGGAGGTTTGAAGCTCCTCCTGGTCCAGCCGCTCAATCTTGATGGGACGAACCGCGGCGATCCTGTGGTCGCGGTCGAATCCGTGGATGCCGGCGTTGGCGATCATGTGCTGCTCGCCACCGAAGGCTACAGCGCCATGACAACCGTCAACCGGCCGCTGAGCCCCACCGAGGCCGCCGTTATCGGCATCATCGATGAAGTGGAATTGCTGCCCGAGTACCGCTGACTCCGCTTCGGCTGCCCTTCCGCCCCGAGGCTCGAGTGCTCACCGACTTCAGAAAAACCCGAGGGCGGGTCACCCCTCCCCTCGCCCTCGCTGATTGTACCCCTTCAGGTTATTTCGGCAAACGGATGTCGATCCGGTGGGCGTCCAGACGCTGTTTATCGTCGAACTTCCCGAGGACGATGACCCGGGTCCCCTCTTTGATGTCATCAAGGGAGGCGCCCGGTTTGTTCAACTTCGTGAATTTCGTGTTGGCGCTATAAACAACCTGACGGATAACGCCGGACCTGTGGTCCTTCACACTGATGGTTGAAGCATCTTTGTTCATCGACTGCACAACACCCTCAAGCCGGTCCAGGGTCGCCTTCGCGGCCGGTTTCGCCGCCGCCTTCGTCTCTTGCGCATATGCAAGGCTCAGGGAGAGAACAAGTCCCAGGACCACGACCAAAACAGTCAGCACTTTCTTCATTCAGTTTCTCCTTTTCGAACGGGTGTCTTGCTGGAGCCCGACCCTGAGTAACTATAATCCAGCGCGCAACTCCAGTAAAGCCTCAAAGTGGGCCGTGTCAATATCCGGGCGGCTCTCGTAAACTGAGTACGGAGGATCACTTTCCTTTGTTCCGGGCAATCATTTTCGACCTCGGCAAGGTCATCGTCCCCATCGACATGGAGCGCGGGTTTCGAGCGATTCAGGCCTGCTCGCCCTACCCTCTCGGGGAGATTCCCTCCCGCATCCGTTCCGCCGGCCTTGTGGAGCGGTTCGAAACCGGGCGCATCTCTGCCGACGAGTTCCGGACTCGCTTCTCCGCAACTCTTGGGCTCAAACTCGAACCTGACCGGTTCCGCGATCTGTGGTGTAGCATTTTTCTACCCGAGCCCCTGATCCCCGAGCGCTTGCTGGAAGGCCTTGCGCGGCGCTACCGTCTCCTGTTGCTCTCCAACACCAATGCTCTCCATTTTGAAATGATCAGGGAGAACTACCCGCTTCTCAAGCACTTCCATCACTTCATTCTTTCCTACGAGGTCGGGGCGGCAAAACCCGACCGCGCCATCTACCAGGCCGCCATCACCTGTGCTGATTGTAGCCCGCAAGAGTGTTTCTTCACGGACGATGTTGCATCCTACGTGGAAGGCGCCCGGCGGCTGGGGATCGATGCGGTGCAATTCGAGTCCGCCAGCCAGGTAGAACAGGAGCTTCGGACACGCGGTGTAGCCTGGGACTAGAGCGATTTGCAGCGATGGTAGCATGAAGAAGGTATTAAGGTCCTTTGCCGCCGGGCGCCCCGACAGCTATAATGTCCCCATTCATCAGTGCTCTGTTGTTGGGTTTTCAACTAGATCGGAAAGGTTTACACCAAGGAGCTGGCAATGCCGGAGGATACGCTCAGCATAACTGACAACCGGACATCCTTGAGCTACAAGGTCCCGGTGAAGAACGGGACCATTCGCGCCATGGATCTGCGCCAGATCAAGACCGGACCCGATGATTTCGGGCTCATGGCCTATGACCCGGCATTTACCAACACCGCTAATACCGAGAGCCGGATCACCTACATCGATGGTGACAAGGGGATTCTGCTCTACCGCGGCTATCCCATCGAGCAGCTTGCGGAGCACTGCACGTTCCTGGAGGTCGCCTACCTCATCGTTTACGGCGAACTCCCTTCCGAAGCGCAGCTCGCAGATTGGAAGCATCACATCACCCACCACACGATGCTTCACGAGAACACCAAGAAGCTCATGGAGGGTTTTCACTATGACGCTCACCCGATGGGCATGCTGGTGAGCACCATCGCCGCCCTCTCTACGTTCTACCCGGAAGCCCGCAACGTCCACGATCCGGCCAACCGCCAGCTCCAGATCTGGCGATTGATCGGCAAGATGCCGACCATCGCCGCCTACGTTTACCGGCACAACCTCGGCCTGCCCTACGTTTACCCCGACAACGACCTCTCCTACACCGAGAACTTCATGAACATGCTCTGGAAGAAGACGGAGCTGAAATTCAAGTCGAACTCGGTTCTGGCCCGGGCGCTCGAGGTGCTCTTTATCCTCCACGCAGATCATGAGCAGAATTGTTCCACCAGCACCATGCGCAACGTCGGCAGTTCCTTCGCCGACCCTTACGTCACCGCGGCCGCGGCCGCTGCCGCTCTATCCGGCCCGCTGCACGGCGGGGCGAACGAAGAGGTACTGCGCATGCTTGACGAAATCGGCAGCAAAGATCACATCCCGGAATTCATCCGCAAGGCGAAGGGCGGCGAGTGCAAGCTGATGGGGTTCGGCCACCGCGTGTACAAGAATTACGACCCGCGCGCCCGCATCATCCGGCAGATTGCCACCGAGGTTTTCGAGGTCACCGGGCGTAGCTGGAAACTCGACATCGCGATCGAGCTCGAGCGCATCGCCCTCGATGACGAGTACTTCATCAAGCGGAAGCTCTACCCGAATGTGGACTTCTATTCCGGCATCATCTACCAAGCCATGGGCTTCACGCCGGACATGTTCACCGTGCTGTTTGCCATTCCGCGCGCGGCCGGCTGGCTCGCGCAGTGGCAGGAGATGCTCGAGGACAAGGAACAGAAGATCGCGCGCCCGCGCCAGGTTTACCTTGGCAGCCCGTGCCGCAACTTCGTTCCGCTGGCGGACCGTGCGCCGGCGCCCGCCGAATCAACCGAATACCCCTGGGCCGTGCGAAGGTAATTTCCGGGTCCGGCGGCAACCACGAGGTGGCCGGGGCCCGCGGCTCCGGCCTGTCCGCCGGACGCAAATCGCATCCACTGCCCCTTTTTGTCCGCGGCTGCGGTATTTTGTATGTGATGAAAGTCCTGTTTCTCTTCCTGGCCGTGGCTGCCACTGCGTTCGCCGCGGGCGGCCCCGGCCTCCTGTTGAGCTACTACTCGAAATCGGACTTCCCTCTGACTGCGGATCCGAACGCGCCTCACTGGAAAGGCGTCAAGGGCGTATTCGCCGCGAACGGCCCCGACGGCGAACCCGTCCCCGGACATCGCACGGAGATCCGCTCTCGCTGGACCAACGGCAATCTTTATCTCCTCTTTGTCTGCCCGTATGGGGAACTGTACCCGCACCCGAATCCCACGCAAACCGCCGAGACCGACCTGCTTTGGGACTACGACGTCGCCGAAGCGTTCATTGGGACGGACTTCAACGATATCCTCCGCTACAAGGAGTTTCAGGTCTCTCCCCAAGGCGAATGGGTTGATCTCGACATCAACCGGCACGAGCCTCCCAAGCACGACACGTCCTGGAACTCGGGCTTCAAAGTGAAGGCTCGTCTCGACGAAACGAAAAAGATCTGGTACGGCGAGATGCAGATCCCCATGGCTGCGATCGATGCGCGAAAGCCCGCCGCCGGCAACGCCATGCGCGTCAATCTCTACCGTATCCAGGGACCGCCTCCGCACCGCACGTTCATTGCCTGGCAACCCACGCACAATCCGAACTATCACACGCCCGAAGCGTTCGGGCGCTTGATGCTGAAGTAGCTTTCGATGCCCGGAGAGAAGAAGCTCCGCATTTCTCACGTCGGGCTGCGCGGCGTCGTCGGCACCGGGATGACGGCGGTCCACGTTCTCGATTTCGCATCGGCATTCGGCACATTCCTCGGCCCTGGACACGTCGTGGTCGGCCGCGACCCGCGCGCCAGCGGCACAATGATCCGCGAGGGCGTTTTCGCCGCGCTCGCAGCCACAGGCCGCGATGTCGTTTCCCTCGGAATCGTTTCCACACCCGTCATCCAGCACAGCATCCGCAGGCTCGATGCCGCGGGCGGAATCTCCATAGGCGCGAGCCACAATTCGGCCGAATGGAACGCGCTTAAGTTCTTCGGCCCCGGCGGCGTGTATCTCTCGACGGCGGAGGCCGGAGAGTTGCTCGACGTCTACCACCTCCGGAAATTCTCTTTCGTGGACTGGCGCGGCGTCGGAACCATCCGGCACGACACCGGCGCGATTGACGCCTATCTCGACCAGCTCGCGGACGTCTTCGACCTGGCCGCCCTCCGCCGCTTCAAGGTAGTGGCGGATTGCTGCAACGGGACCTCGTCCCTGATTCTGCGCCGTCTCCAGGAGCGCTTCGGTTTCTCCTGTGTGTTCATCAACGCGGAGATCGAGGGCGTCGATTTCGCCCATGAGCCCGCGACCAATGCGCGGATGGTCGGGCTCCAGCTCGCGCCGCTGATGCAACCCTTGGGCGCCGACGCCGGCTTTCTGTTCGACGTCGATTCCGACCGCGTCGCCATTGCCACCGAACAGGGTCAGGCCGTATCCGAAGAGGTGGTCCTGCCCATGCTCGCCGACTACCTCCTCCCGCGCGGACCGGGCAAGCTCGTCATTACGAATGTTTCCACCACTGCGCTGGTGGAGGAGGTGGCCGCGCGCCACGGTGGCCGCGTGGTCCGTATTCCGGTGGGGCGCCAGGCGGCCATGGACGCCCTGCTCACCTACCGCGCCGAGCAGATCGCCGTCGCGGGCGAAGGCACCGGCGCGGTCATGATGCCGCGGTTCCGCTTCGTCTATGACGGCATCGCCTCGATGCTCGCCATCCTTTCGATGATGCTCGAGCGCAACGAGCCGCTCTCGCAGATCGTCGCCGGCTACCCGAGGTACTCCATTCTCAAAGGCGAGGTGCCCCTCTCCGCGCAGCGTATTCCCGCGCTCATGGTTTCGCTGCGCGACCGCAATGCCGGCGGCCGCATATCCATGTCGGACGGCATTCGCGTGGACTTCCCCGGCAAGTGGTTCCATGTGCGCGTCAGCCAGACCGAACCCATCGTGCGCGTAATCTGCGAGCAACGCGGCGAGCCGCCGGAGGACCTGTTCAGCGGCGTCATGGAGCACGTGAGGAGCTTCGCATGAGGACGCTCACCGGCGCCGGAGCGAAGAGAGCGTAGCCATGCCACGCGAGCACCTTCTCAAGATCGGCGTTTCCGGCATCCGTGGCGTGGTCGGCGAGTTCCTGACGCCGCAACTTGCCTCCGCCTTTGCCCAGGCTTTCGGCACTTACGTGCAGGCCCGCCGCGTGGTGGTGGGCCGCGACACGCGCGCCACCGGCCCCATGCTGCAGCACGCCGTCACGTGCGGCCTGCTGGCAGCGGGCTGCGAAGTAGTGGACGTCGGCGTCCTGCCCACGCCTACGATCCAGATATTCATCGCCTCCACGCGGGCCGGCGGCGGAATCGCGCTCACCGCTTCGCACAATCCGCCCGAGTACAACGCGCTCAAACTCTTCAACGCCCAGGGGCTCTTTTTCAACCAGTACGAGCGGAACGAACTGCTCGATCTCTATCACCAGAGCGAGTTCCTGCAGGCGACGAACAATCAGATCCGCCGCATTCTGCCGCACTACGATACGCCGCCGCGGCTGCACTTCGAGCGCGTGCTCGCGCACGTCGATGCCGAACGCATCCGCGCGCGCCGGTTCCATGTCGCCCTGGACGGTGTGAATGGCGCGGGCTCGGTGATGAGTGTCCGATTTCTGCGCGACATCCTCGGCTGTGAGCTCGAGGCCATCTCCGTGGATCCCTCGAAGCCGTTCCCGCGCGTTGCCGAGCCCCGCCCGGACACGCTCGGTGCGCTTTCCGACCTGGTGCGGCGCACGCATTGCGACATCGGTTTCGCGCAAGACCCCGATGGGGACCGCCTCGCCGTCGCCGATGAGACCGGACGCGTCCTCGACAATGACGACGTCCTTGCGCTCGTCGTGGACGCCGCGCTCGAACGCCGGCCGGGCGACGTCGTCGTGAACCTCACAACGTCATCGGTTATCGATGACGTGGCCGCCGCCCACGGCCGCCGCGTGCTGCGGACTCCGGTCGGCGAAGCCAACGTGGTGGAGACCATGCAGGCGGTCGATGCCGCGATCGGCGGCGAGGGCTCGAACGGCGGCGTCATCTTCCCCGCCGTCCACCTCTGCCGCGACAGTTACACCGGCATGGCCTTCCTGCTGGCCCGCATGATCGAAACCGGCCTGACGGCCTCGGAACTCGCGAACCGGCTGCCCCGCTACTATCGCAAGCTCGGCAAGGTGGGTTTCGAGCACGGCCGGCTCGGCCCCATGATGCAAGCGCTCGAGGACGCATTCCCCGGCGCTGTCCTGGAACGCTCGGATGGCCTGAAGCTGCTGCTGCCCGAGGGCTGGATCCACGTCCGCGCGTCGAATACCGAGCCCATTTTGCGACTCGCCGCCGAGGCCCGCTCCCAGGCGACCCTCGATGATCTCTACGGGCAGGTGCTGCGGCTATTCGAATCTACGTAGGCCCAACGGCAGGAAACCCTCCCCGCTTCTGACTGCCGGCTTCCGGTTTCCGCGCCTCTACTTCGCCGGAGGCGTCTGCTCCGGCAGGATGACTGTGGTCTCGCCTTCCCGCTGATACCGAAGCAGCCTCCGGATCTCGAGCTCCTGCTCCGAGCGGCTGTCCCGCAGCTTGCGGACGCGCTCGCGCTTGTCGGAGATCTCCTTTGACAGATCGGCGTTCTGCTTCTGCAACTGGCGGATGGCCGTGTGCTTTTCTTTCAGGCTCGCGAGCCCCTGCGGCACCTTCAGCAGGAAGAACAGCGCGGCGGCAATCGCACAGAATGCGAGCGCGCGACCGACGCGGAGGACTACCGGTTTCATCTCTACATTTGTTTATAATCCTGTTTGGAAGATTCCGCCACTGGTTTTTCGATTTTCCGCCGGAGTTGCGGCGCGTTTCATCGCGGAGGTTCACTGTGACCGATAGAATCGTCGCGCTCAGCACTTGCGGCTCGGCCGAAGAGGCGGCCGCGGTCGCGCGCGGTCTCGTCGAGGGGCGTTTCGCCGCCTGCGTCAACATCGTGTCGGGTGTGCGCAGCATCTACCGCTGGCAGGGCGCTGTGGAAGACGCCGCGGAGTGGCTCCTCGTCATCAAGACCACGCGCGCGCGCTTCCCCGAGCTCGCCGCCGAGTTGCGCCGCCTGCATTCCTACGAAGTGCCTGAGCTCGTTGCACTCCCGATCCTCGATGGCCTCGAGCCCTACCTCGCCTGGCTCGGCGCGTCCGTCGAATAATCGCCGCGCGCTTGCAAACGCTCTCGCCGGCGTGATGTGATAGCCCTTCCGATGGCCACCACGCCCAAACCCGCCACTCCGCAAAGCGGCCTCAGACCCACGCGCGCGCGGCACCTCGTGATTCTGTTCGCGATCACGCTTGCGATCATCACCTACATCGACCGCGCCTGCCTGTCCCAGGCCACGCCTTACGTCCGCAGGGAGCTGGGCTTTTCGAAGATTCAGATGGGCTACATTTTCCTGGCCTTCAACCTTGCGTACGCATTGTTCGAGATTCCGGGCGGCTGGCTCGGGGACAAAATCGGCCCCCGCAGGGTCCTGCTTCGCGTCGTGTCGTTCTGGAGCGTGTGCACGGCGGCTATGGGCTGGATGTGGAGCCTGGCCTCGATGACCGTAACGAACTTTCTGTTCGGGGCGGGCGAGGCCGGCGCGTTCCCGAACCTCACGAAGGTCTTCACCACCTGGCTGCCGCAGCACGAGAGAGTGCGCGCACAAGGTCTGATGTGGATGAGCGCGCGCTGGGGCGGCGCGTTCACTCCCATGCTCGTGGTCTGGATGCTCCATTTCGTCACGTGGCGCCAGGCTTTCCAGATCTTCGGCGTCGTCGGCGTCGTCTGGGCCGTGCTGTTCTATATCTGGTTCCGGGACAACCCGCGCGAGCACCCGCGCGTGAACTCCGCTGAACTCGAGCTTCTCAATGGCGCGGATCGCATGGCCACGAGCCACGGCAGCGTGCCCTGGAAGAAGCTCATCTCGAGCCGTTCCGTGTGGCTGCTCTGGGTCCAGTATTTCTGCCTGTCCTACACGTTCTGGTTTTACATCCAGTGGCTGCCGACGTACCTGGTGGAGACGTTCAAAGTGAGCGAGGGCTATGCTGCACGCCTGGCCGTGTTCCCGCTGTTTTTCGGCGGCATCGGCGCCGCAACCGCCGGATTGCTCTTCGCTCGCGTCGTGCGGCTCATCGGCAGCGTGAAGACCAGCCGCCGCCTCATGGCTTCGCTCGGATGCCTGGGGGCCGCGGTGCTGCTGTTCGTGCACACCGGCGTCAAGGACCCGCTGTGGGCCATGATCATCATGGGTCTGGCGAGCTTCTGCAACGACATCGTGCTGCCCAGCGCCTGGGGCGCCTGCATGGACATCGGCGGCAGGTGCGCCGGAACGCTCTCCGGCTCCATGAACATGATGGGCAATCTCGCCGGCGGCGCCGCTCCCGTTGTGGCGGCCTACATCCTGAGGGCGACCGGCAACAACTGGATCATCCCCATCTACGTGATGGCGGCGATCTACCTTATCGGCGTCCTGTGCTGGATTCTCATCGACCCCGTCACGCCGTTGGAACCGGCGGGAGAGTGAGATTGAACTGCGGTTCACGAACAGCCAACCAACTGGTGGAGCTTGGCAAACCGAGCGTAGGCTGTGCATCGCTCAGCGAGGTACACTGGCGTGGTTTCAACTATCCAAAAGTTCGTTGTTATAGCGGCAATAGGCCTGTGGACCGGAACCGCCTACGATTGGGAGGTCCGGACCATCGAGAGCCCGTCAACCCCGCCGCACGGGACCTACAGCACCAGCTTCCCCCTCGCCGAGAATCCCATTTCCGAGGGCGGCAAGTGGATTAGCGGCCGAACGGCCGCTCTCGATTGGGCCGACATCCGCACGAGCGCGGGCTTCGCTTTCGGAACCGAACCCGGCACGGTGAAGTACGATGACGCGACCGCTCTCCTCGCGGGCGCCTGGCGGCCGGACCAGACAGCGCAAGCCACGGTCCGCAGCGTAAACCAGAACGACAAGATTTATGAGGAAGTGGAAATACGTCTGCGGAGTTCGTTGTCACCCCACAAGGCCACGGGATACGAAATACTCTTCCGGTGCTCCAAGACCGTGAACGCCTACACCGAGATCGTCCGGTGGAATGGGCCGCTGGCCGATTTCACCTATCTCAAGCGGGCTCACGGAGCACGCTTCGGTGTGGGAACGGGGGATGTGGTCAAGGCAACGATCGTTGGCGACGTCATAACGGCGTACATCAATGGCGAGCAGGTGCTGCAGGCTACGGACAGCACCTATGCGAGCGGCAACCCCGGCATGGGATTCTACCTGGAGCAAGCGGCCAGCGTGAACGGCGATTACGGCTTCACGAGTTTCTCGGCGTCCGACGTGACCGGCACGGCGGGGACCGCGACCGAGCGCGACACAGTCGCCGTGCCCGATCGCGCGCCGCGGTAGACGGCTGCGGCAGCGCCGGCGCCGCGCTCAGCTTGCGCCGATCCGCTCGACTCGCCCCGCGGGCGCCGCCTGCCAGTGCTGCCGGACCTTCTCCGGATTCACGTTCGCTCTCCAGTGGGCGTCGAAGCGTTCGGCGATGTCCGGCCGGTCCCGGAGTGTCATGTCCATCCCAAGCTCGACGTGCGGGCTGGTGAACTCATCGTCGAAGCCGAGCCGGTGTTCGATCTCAGCCCAGCGGTTCGTCAACCCACCCGGATCGAGAAGCACCACGCGGTCCGCGGTCACTCCGTAGTTTTTCAGGTGCGCATCCAGGGAAAACACACCGCGTTCCCACCCCGCCCTTCGCAGATTGAGGAATCGCTCCAGCCAAACCTCGATCTCGTCGAAGCGCTGCGCCCGGGCAAGATCGTTGATCCGGTCGTGAAGCGTCATCTCGACTCGTTCAGTCGCTTCGGAGACCACGAGCCACCCCGGCCATCCACCGACCTTGACGCGAGTCGGTGGAAAGGTGACGCGCTCGGGAACGAGCGCCGTTCCAGCCAGGTGCGTTTCGGCAAGCCTCTCGCCTTCCACATCGCGCGAGGTGTACACGCCCCTGGCCCGCCCGATATGCGTCGCCGCCCAAATGCCTCGCGGAACAGCCAGCACGATGGCCTGGAACAGCACTCGCAGTAACCGGATCTGCCTCCCCGGCTGTTCCAGCATCCGCCGCCCCAGTTTGCCCGGCAGGAGATGATCCAGTGCGCGCAGGGCCTTCCACAGAACGATGAGCGCGAGGATTTCGGAGGGCCGCCGCTTCCGTTTCACCACCCAGCGCTCGGACGCGTAGACGACCTTTCCGATCCCCTCGCCCAAACGGAGCAGGCGTCCGCGCGTGAGTTCCTCGGGAGCCTGCGAAAGCACGCGCGGCTTCGGAACGCCTTCGCCGTTTTCGGGCTTGTGCGGCATCGCACTCCTGACGCCGTTATACGCCGATTCCGCTTCACGCGCAATCGGCGCCGGACATCGCGGCAACCCGGCAGGCTTACTTCTTTCGAACCGCTTCCTTCATCTCGAGGCCGGTCTCGTAAACAAGCTGCCGCGGCTCGTAACCGTCGTCTTCGCGCTGCCGCGTCATCCCGGCGCCGTCCCACGTGGCCGCCTTTTCGGGCCGCCAAGGCCGGCGCTCCCAGTAGTAGCCGCGGAACGGATCGCGGGTCCTGTTCATCCAGTCGATCAGCCGGTCGTGCAGATCATTCCTGATCGATGCGGATTCCTGCGAGTCGATCAGGTTGTGCATCTCCCCGGGATCCGACTCGAGGTCGTACAGCTCATCGCTCGTCAGAAGATTCAACACGAGCTTGTAGCGGCCGTCGTAGATGCAGCGGATCGGCTGATAGGCTCCGAATCCGTCGTGGTCGATCTCATAACGCCCGAACTCGAGAAATACGGCGTCGTTGGGCCGTACGCCGGGATCCTCGAAGGTGCGCAGCATGCTCCTGCCTTCGAGCGGCTTCGGCACGGGCAGGCCGAAGGCGTCCATGACGGTCGGCACGACGTCGATGTGCGACACCGGGTGAGGGCACGCGGCGTTGGCCGGCGCATGGCCGGGCCACTGCACCAGGAACGGAATGCGCGTGATCTCCTCGTACATCGCCGCGCCTTTGTTGTCGAGCCGGTGCGAGCCGAGGAAATCGCCGTGATCGGAAGTGTAGATCACGAGCGCGTCGGGAGCGTGCTTCGCAACGGCATCCAGCACGCGGCCGATCTCGTAATCGATGTAGGTGTGGCAGCCGAAGTAGGCAGGGTTTCCCGGCGCCGGCTTCGCAGTGCTGTGGAGGCGCTTGCCCGCCCAGACGCGCTGGTGCTCGGGCTTGTTCGCCAGGCTATCGAAATGATTGTCGCTCAGAGGGAAGACGAAATCCCGGTACATCTGCGAATACGGGCGCGGGCAGAGAAAAGGGCCGTGCGGCTCATCATAGGAGACCGTGAGGAAGAATCTCTCTCCGCCGAATTTCGAGAGGAAATCGATGGCGCGGTTCGAGCAGCGGTGGCCGTAAAGAAAATCCTCTTTCAGATCGGGATCGCGATTGGTCGCGGTTGTGCGCGAGCGAACCCTATCCCGCTCGCTCAGTTCTTCCAGGTAGCTGCGGCCGTCGTACCAGTAATGCTTGTCCCATCCCTCGGGGCACCTGCCGGTGTCGAAGTAATCCGCTCCCGTCAGATGCCATTTGCCGATGTAGCCGCAGTGAATGCCCTTGTCCGTGAGCCGCTGGCCGATCGTCTTGACCGTCTGTCCGAGCGGCATGCTATTGCCCAAGACACCAGTCGAGTGCGGGTACAGTCCGGTGAACAGCGCAGAGCGTGCGGGAGCGCAGACGGGCTGGCACGTGTGTGCCCGATCGAAGCGGACGCCTCGCGCAGCCATCCCGTCCAGGCTCGGTGTCTTGAGGCCGGTGTTACGGTAGCAGTTCAGCATGTCCGCCCTGGTCGTATCCGTCATGATCACGACCACGCGGTCCGCTTTGCCCCGCGCGACATCGGGCGCCATACCCTGAGCCGTTCCGGCGGCTACGACCGAGGCGCCGCCGCCAATGGCTTTGGCGAAGTCGCGGCGGTTCAAGTTCCGATTACTCATGCAGGCAATCCCTCCTTCGGGGGGCAGACCCCCATAGGCGCTAACCTAGCGGTTAAGAGACTGTTCGCCCCTACAACATGCTATGGCGACACCCTTCAGGGTGTAGAACATTTTGTTGGTGAAATGTTTCACTTGGCCCTGTTTAACGACGAAGTTAACGCTTATGGGGCAGACCCCCTGGTCTGCGAGCCAGCGCCATGGCTGGCTCTTGGATATTCGGGTTTCGCTGCCCTCGCGCTCACAACCAGACATTTCCGCTTCGTATCAGGGCATGGCTTCAGCCGTGCCGCAACCCCGGCCAATCACCGGGCTTCAGCCCCTGTGCGGATCTCGCCATCACCGGGGGCTTAAGCCCCATTTCTTTTCCGTACCGGTGCGGCACGGCTGAAGCCATGCCCTGATACAAACCCGGTCCTATCCTCTTGTGCTGCCGAGATAGTAACTCAGGAGCCAAACCTTTGCCGGCTCTCTGCCCATCGCGCCCGAGAACGTCGGGGACAGCGCCCGACCGCAACGCAATGTGCATGGGCATATCGTGCGGTCGCGACACAAAAATGGAATTCGGTGGTCAGTTTTGTATCAGGGCACGGCTTCAGCCGTGCCGCAGGAATGGAAATCGAAGGCTTTAGCCTCTGGCTTCCCGGCATCGAAAACTGGCGCCCCGGCCGGGG
>Ga0209777_10002475_pt1 | contig 24173 bp, 21 predicted proteins | sample FrelakmetHBP12HB_FD_187147 | JGI IMG/M metagenome (GOLD analysis project Ga0209777, IMG submission 187147) | Freshwater lake sediment microbial communities from the University of Notre Dame, USA, for methane emissions studies -HBP12 HB (SPAdes)... | ecosystem: Environmental > Aquatic >... | reverse complement strand
CGTCTTGCGCCAGGCCGCCTGTTGCGTGTCGTTGATTTCCCCCACGTACAGCACCCGGCGCTGTACCACCTGGCCCGATTGCAGCCGGCGGCTCTCCGCCACGCTGAACTAGCGATGCTCCTTGCCGTCCTTGAAGCGGCGGTGGCTGCGCAGAAACATGCTCGTTGGCAGAATGCCAGAACTGGCCCGCATTGGGAAGAGAGTAGGTCTGCACTACACGCACTTCGACAACACCAGCCTCGCCCTATCAATCGCTTACGCTGCTCACGCGCCCGTCTGTCACCGAAATCAGGCTCGAACTGCGAAAGTCAGGTTAGGCTAGAACCCGTCTGAAACCAACTTTGTCCGTGATGTCCATCGTCGGGATCACTCGGAATCACCGACGAGGAGGATGGTTGCGTGCCCCAGCGAGGTAGCCACTTCAAGGGAGCCTGGAATATACCCGAACCGCTTCGGCGAGTTTTGGTGGAAACCACACCTGCCGCGTGGGCGTCACCTCCAATCTCCAATTCGGTGGCTCCACAGTCAGGCTACATGCCGTCGCCTCTCGTTATGGATCGAGTTTTGGCTACGGACAGGTCGCCGGCGAGCAACTGAACGACATGCCAGCCCACGCCTCGTCGCCCATCAGAGGGTTCCGAGCCCGAGGACGAGATCGGGCCGATTAACCCGCATTCCGCGTGCGAAGCAGGTGCACGGAACAGGAGATGCACGGGTCGTACGCCCGGACGATCATCTCGAGTTTCCGAGTCAGCGTCGCCGGATCCTTCTCCGCGCTCTGCTCAACCGCACAGCGTATATGGTGTTCGATGCTGGCGGCGTTCAACGCCGTGGGAGTGATCACGTCCGCCGCGACGATCCGGCCCTCCTCGTCATAGGTGTAGCTGTGGAACAGCAGGCCCCGGGGCGCTTCGGTGACCGCCGTTCCGGTGCCCGCCTTGGGCTGGACGGGTGCACGCGGCTCGTCCCCGAACCCGTTGCGGAGCAGCCTTTCGATGATGGCCAGCGCCCGCTCGACGTCGGCGATCAACTCCGCCGCCTGCGCCTTGTTGTTGTCCATGGGATTGCAGGAGGGCAGCCATAGCCCGAGACGGTTCACGATACTGGCGGCCCGGCCATCGAGGATGTCGAAATTGACAGTGAGCCGGGGGAGGGCGCCGACCATGAACGGCGTGCCAGCGCGCGAGCTGTGCTTGGCGTGGGAATGCGGCACCGCCTTCTCGTTGGTCAGCGCCCGATAGCCGGAGGCCGCGAACACCTCGCGCGTCCCGTTCTTCAGCAGCACGACCTCGTCCCCGTCGTAGTAGCCGTAGCCCCCGCGCGGGCGCAGCGCGGCAAAAACGGTGTCGGCATAGCAGAACCTCGCCGGCGGCAGCGAGGAGAACAGGTCGAGCGCCTTCTCGCAATCGGAAACGCCTTCGAGCAGGCCCTCGCGTAAGGCAATCAACTGGTCCACGCCCGGCAGCCTTCCGAAGCCGCCGAGTACAGCATTGACAGGATGAATCGCGCGGCCGCCGATGGTCTCCTGAATGAGATTGCCGAGCTTCTTCAGGCGGAGCCCCAGGTTGACTATCTCCGGGTTCTGGGCGGCCAGCGCGGTCACGCTGGGAAGATTCAGATAGTCCGGCACCGCGAGGCAGAACAGGTGGAGTGCGTGGCTCTCGATGCTTTCGCCCCGGTAGAGGAGGTCCCGCAGCAGCAGCGTTTGCGGGCTGACCCGGACACCGAAGGCGTCTTCGGTCGCTTTCAGGGACGTGAGTGTGTGAGCGGAGGAGCAGATGGCGCAGATCCGCGAGACGATCGGCGCGACCTCTTCGCAGCTTCGGCCGCGCAGCAACGCCTCGAGCAGTCGGGCGCCTTCGAAGATGTCGAACCGGACTTCACGTACCGTATCGCCGTCCAGTTCGACGGTGATCCCCCCGTGGCCCTCGACCCGGGCCAGGTGCTCGATCTGGATCGTGCGGCTCATGAATGCACCTCCACGGCCGCCGGCGCAAACGTCCTCAGCCTCGCCGCAATGCGCTCCTTCGGGAACCCGCGATCGGCGAACATGGCGACGGCCGAGGAGACGTTGGCATCGCCGGCCGGCCCGCGGCACCCGACGCAGGCTACCCCGAACTCGGGGCAGCGGGCGCCGCATCCTGCTATGGTGAGCGGTCCGCAGCACAGCTCGCCCCGTTCGATGAGCAGGCAGTTGTTCTCGCGCATCCGGCATTCGGCGCAGAGGGGGTAGTCCGGGTACAGGGGCGGGTCGCCGTTGAGCAGACAGGCCACCGCGGCCAGGAATTGCTGCTTCTCGACAGGGCAGCCCGAGATGGCCAGCTCGACCTTGACCACCTCGTGGAGGGCGCGGGCGGGCTGGGCGTCGTAGCTGCCGCCCACCTCGCCGTAGACGTCCTCGAGCAGCTTCGCCCGGTCCAGACCGCGGTCCATCGCGGCCACGCCACCCCAGACAGCGCAGGTGCCGAGGGCGACCAGCATCTTAGAGCGCGCCCGAATCTGCTTCAACCGCTCCTCGTCGCGCCGGCTCAGCACCGCGCCGTCCACCAGCGCCAGGTCGAGGCTGCCCGCGGTGTCGTTCTCCGAGGACGCCATCAGGAAATCCCGGATGTCGAGCGCGCCAGCCAGGTCCAGAAGCTGGTCCTCACAATTCAGGATGACGAGCTGGTCCCCGGCGCACCCGGTGAGACCGAATATCCCAACCGTTGGCCTGCTCATCAGATCATCTCCGGCAGATTGATGGCGTCCCAATAGGTGAAGATGGGGCCCTGAAGGCAGGTGTACTTGTAGCCCACGCTGCAATGGCCGCACTTGCCGATGCCGCACTTCATGCGCCGCTCGAGCGACATCAGGATCCGGTCCTTGGGGAAGTCCAGCGCCAGCAGCCGTTCGAGAATGAACCGGTAGACGACCGGCGGCCCGCAAACGGCGGCATAGGTCCGCGATGGGTCGATGGTGACGTAGTCGAACAGCTTCGGCAGGAGGGCGAGGTAGTGGCCCCAGCCTCCGCTCGGGTCGGCATCGACGGTGAGCAGGCATTCCAGATCGGGCCGGTCCGCCAGCGAGAGCAACTCCTCGCGGAACAGCATGTCGGCGGGCTGGCGGCTGCCGCACATCAGGATGATGCGTTTGAACTTTTCGCGGTTGTCCAGCGCGTACCACAGCAGCGACCGCAACGGCGCCATGCCGAGGCCGCCTGCGGCGAACAACAGGTCGTTGCCGATGAGCCGCTGGATGGGGAACCCGTTGCCGTAGGGCCCACGAACGCCGACCAGTTCGTTGGTCTTCAGGCGGTAAAGGGCATTCGTCACCCTCCCCACGCGGCGGACGCAAAGCTCGAGCACACCCGGCCGCGAGGGCGAGGAAGAGATCGAGATCGGCGCCTCGCCGGCTCCAGGAACGCTGAGCATGACGAACTGGCCGGGGAGGTGGCGGAACGTAGCGGCGAGCTGGTCGTCCAGGAACCGGACCGTGAACAGGTAGTTGTCCTCGACCATCTTGTAGATACGTACGATCCGTGCCATCTGCGGCTGGTAGGGGTTGCGGTTCAGGACGGGTTGATAGGTCGGGACTTCAGCGACTTGGAACATTGTGGATCCCCCGTAGCCGGTTGATGACTTCGCTGATGTTGATCTGCACCGGGCAGGCCGCGATGCAGCGGCCGCAGCCCACGCAGCTCGGCCGGCCGTATTCGGCTACGAAACCGCGCTGCTTGTGGTAGTAGCGGAACTTGATGCGGCGGGCGCGGCCGCGACGGAAATTCTCGCCGCCGGCGACTAGTGCGTGCGACGCAAACAGGCAGGAATCCCATTGCCGCGCCCTTTCTCCGGCGCGCGATCCCAGCTCGACATCGTCGAAGACGTCGAAACAGTAGCAGGTCGGGCAGACCATGCTGCAACTCCCGCAAGAGAGGCACTTCTCGCCCAGCTCGTCCCAGATCTCGCTTTGGTATTCCATCTCGAAGATTTCGGGCAAGTCGCGGATCTCGACGTCGAGCCGGAAGGCCTGGCGCTTGATCGAGGAGCGGCGCTTGTACTCGTCGATGTCCTGCTGGGTGACCGGCTCGAACAGCGGGCCGGTGGCCAGCACCATGTCATCGCCCAGGGCGGTCCCGACCAGGGTCTGGTAGTACTCGCCGATGTCGTAGAGGAACAGGTCGAAGCCGCGATCGACGAAATCGGCACGCATGGAACGGCAGAAGCAGCGGTCGTCGGGCCGGCAGTCGATCCCGATCACCGCGGTATTCCGCCGTCGGGCCTGGTAGCAGGGATCGTCGTATTTGCCTGAAAAAACGCGGTCGAGAATGTTCAGCGCGTACGCGTCGCAGGCGTGCACACCGAACAGGACTATCCGCTTGTCCAGCCCCTCGACCGCCGGAACGTACCCGTCGGCGGGCCGGTACCGGAACAGCGCCTCGCGCGGCGGCAGGAAATACTTCTTCAGCGGGAGGATGGTGCGGCTGTAATCCAGGCAGGCCTCCGACCAGCGATCGAGGCGCCTAAAAACGTAGTTGCCGTTCTGCCGGACCGGCGCGTGGACCTCACCGAACTGCTGAACCACAGAAACGAACAGGTCCAGCTTCTCTTTCGGCAGCTTCAGTACCTTCACGGTTCCGCCTTCCTGCCGGCCGGTTCCGCAACGGCCGGCTTGGTCTCCCCGAGGCGCTCCCGCATCTTCTCCAACAGCACCGGCAGGTCGACGGGCTTGGAGAAGAACTCGTCGTGAGCGAGCCAGGCGGAGTCGGGAGCGATCCGGAAATCCGCCACCTGTGCGTACATGGAAGTGAGCACGAAGATCGGGATCCCGCTCAACTGGGGTGCCCGCCGGATCTCGTGAACGGTGAACAAGCCTTCGGTCCTCTCGCCCATCAGTATGTCCATCAGAATGAGGTCAGGACGCTGCATCTTGGCCAATTTTAGCCCCTCCCGGCCATCGTAGGCTTTGAGAACCAGGTACCCGTTGGATTCGAGAAACGCGGAAACAGCCTCGACGAAATCGTGGTCGTCGTCAACAATCAGGATGATCTTTGCCCTCATTGCGCCTCCTGGCCGCGCGCCGGTTCCTTCCATCGAAGCAGCCGCACATGGAAAGTCGAGCCCACCGACTCCTGGCTCTCCACGGTTATGCTGCCGCCCATCTCCGCAACGATCTTCCGGCAGATCGCCAGGCCCAGCCCGGTTCCGGTTGTCTTTTTCGCCCCCTCGATGCGGAAGAACTCGCTGAAGAGAAGCTGCCGGTATTTCTCGGGAATGCCCACCCCGGTATCGCGGACCGAAGCGAGCACTTCATCCCCAGCCAGCTCGACGGTTACGGTCACGCTGCCGCCCGGCTTGTTGTACTTGATCGCGTTGGTGACCAGGTTGTCGAACAGCACGCGCACGCACAGCGGGTCGCCCTTCACCAGGCAGTCGCCTTCCGGAAGCCGCGCCTCAAGCCTGACCTCGCTCTCGCCGGCCATCAGCGAGTAGGCCGCCAGGATTTCGCCGATGAGACTTTTCAGATCGACCGGCATGCTCCGTCGGGCCAGCGTGTCGCCTTCGACCCTCGCCAGCAGGAGCCAGTCCCGGATCAGGGCCTGCATCTCCTCGGCCCGCTTCAGGCAGCGGTCGAGCCACTCCCTTCTTCGGGGAGCGTTTTCGGCCCCCTCGCCGACCTGCCGCAGCACATCCAGGTACTGATGGATCGCGACCAGCGGTGTCTGGAGTTGGTGGGAGACAAAGGTCACGAAACTGCGCATCAGCAGCGCGCGCTCCATCTCGCAGCTCTGCGATTGGAGCGCCAACCGGCGGCGCTCGAGGCCCCGGTTAACGATCAGCCTGAGTTCGTCGGGCGAGAACGGCTTGGGGAGGAAGTCGTAGGCGCCGAGTCTGATCGCCTCGACGGCTGTGTCGATGGTGGCGAAGCCGGTGATGACGACGATGACGATCAGCGGGTCCAGTTCCTGGAGGCGCGGGATCACCTCCATGCCGCTGATGCCGGGCATCTTGAGATCCAGCAGCACCAGGTCGGGCTTGAGTGTTGCGACCGCCTCGAGACCCTCGGCGCCGCCCTCGCAGGCTTCCACGCAAAAGCCCGAGTGGCTGAGGATCTTGCGACAGGCCAAACGCATGGCGCAGTCGTCGTCGATCACGACAATGGCCGCGGGCTCCCTCACATGGCTCCTCTTCTGGACCGAGCAAGCCCGTACCAAATTATAAAGCCTGTTTGCCAGCAATTGAAAGGGTCGAAAGGGGCTGGTTCAGCGAGGCTTGCAAAGCTTCGTACACAGCCAGGCGCTCTGGGAGCCAGCCCCTCAACTCGCGGGGCAGGTAGAAGCGCGGCTGGAGCAGCGCTTCGCCGGCTCTGATGAGATCTTCCTGAACAGCGCTCGCCTCCAGCGGAGTGCCCGGATAGATCCGAAGGCCGGCCGTGATCTTCAGCCCGTCTAAATTCAGGGAGTCGGCAAAGGCAAGGTCTTCCTCCGTGAGCGGCGTCCGTGATCGGCAGTGCTGCGCCGGAATCGGTGCGAAGGCAGCGCGCACAAACGCTGCACAGAGCGCAGGCTGCCGTTCTGTCCTGCATGTCTGCTATCGCGCCGTGGCTCGAGCCGCGGCCTCCGCCGCCGCGGCGTACGTGTTCAGATGGATCGCCACGGTGTCGCGGAGATCCTCAGCATAGCCCCCGGCCATTACAATCGCGACCGGGACTCGGAGTCCGGCGGCCTTCTGCAGGACCAGGCTGTCGCGCGCCTGCAGACCCTCCATACTCAGGCCGAGCCGGCACAAGCGATCGCCCCAATAGGGATCCGATCCGGCCACGTAGAACAACAGGTCGGGCCCAAAAAGAGCAATGGACGGCAGGTACGCTTCCGACAGTCTTTCGAGGTATTCCGTGTCGCCAGTCCAGCTTTCCAGGCCGATATCGATTGTGGAACGCGGCTTGACGGCGGGGTAGTTCTCCTGCTCGTGGATGGACAGCGTGAACACGCTCGGATTGCCGAGGAAAATTGCGGCCGTGCCATTGCCTTGGTGGGCATCGACATCGACGACCATCACTTTGTTCACGGCACCCTCACGCTGGAGTTTCCGGATGGCAATGGCGACGTCGTTTACCAGGCAGAAGCCCTCGCCGTGATCCGGGAAGGCGTGGTGGAAGCCGCCACCGACGTGAAAAGCAGTCCCCTGCTTCAGGGCCGTGCGGGCGGCCAGGATCGTGCCCCCGGTGGCCAGGCAAAAGCTCTCGACGAGCTGGGGCGACCAGTGGGTCTCGGCCCGCGCCTCGTCCTCCGGGCTGAGACCCGTCCTCAGCCGCCGCACCCAGGCCTCGTCGTGGACCAACAGAAGATCCGAGTCTGCGGCCGGAAGCGGCGTGAGAATCTCGTCTGCCCGCACCCAGCCGCCGCTCATCAACGCCTGCTTGATCAGGCCGTAACGCGCGGTTCGGAAGACACTTCCCCACTGGGGAACTCCCGGCTCCGAGAAGATCACCGGTGGATTCGCCATAGAAGAACGGAACCGGACCGCGGCAGACTTACACGGGGCACGCGGTCTGCGACTCTATGCCGATTGAGCGCCAGGTCCCGAAAGAGGTCGCACTCAACACCTACGAAGTTCGTCGCTGGAACCTGTCTCGTAGGGCGGCCGATCCCGCCCCACTTTCAGCTGGGGCGGCCAGTACTACCGCAGCAGGGCTTCGATTTCGTCGAAGATCTCTTCGTCTTCGAACAGATTCTGCCCGGCGGCCCCTGAGGGGCAGGTGGCCACGCAGGTGCCACAGCCTTTGCAAAGCACTTCGTTGACTTCCGATTTCGCCGTCTCGGCGTCGAAGCTGATCGCCTGGTACGGGCAGACCGAGATGCAGGTTTTGCAGCCCGAGCAGAGTTCTTTGTTGACGTAGGCGGTATACGGCTCCAGCTCGACGTGGCCGGCGCAAATGAGAGCCAGGGCTTCGGCTGCAGCCGCGCCGGCCTGGGCGACGGTGTCCGGGATGTCCTTCGGACCCTGGCAGCAGCCGGCGACGAAGATGCCGTCGGTAAACGTGCTGACCGGAGCCAGCTTGGGGTGCCGTTCGAGGAAGAACCCCTCGGTCGAGCAACTCAGGTTGAACAGCCGCCGTACATCCTGGGCATCCGGCTGGGCTTCCAGCCCGATCGACAACACGAGCATGTCCACCGGGATCTTGCGCACCATTCCCAGCAGCGTGTCCTCGGCTTGCACCACCAGCCGCGCGTCTCCGTCCGGAGCCGGATACACGTCGGCGACCCTGCCGCGCACGAAATTCACTCCCTCTTCGGCGATCCGGTTGTAGAACTCCTCGAAGGCCTTGCCTGGCGTGCGCATGTCGATGTAGAAGCTGTAGACCTCGGCCCCGGTCTTCTCCTTGAGCAAATGCGCGAGCTTCAGCGAATACATGCAGCAGACGCGCGAGCAGTACCGGTTGGTATTCACATCGCGGCTGCCTACGCAGTGCACGATTCCGATGGACCGCGGCGTCCGTCCGTCGCGCAGCACCACCTCTCCCGCGGTGGGTCCGGAGGCATTGACCAGCCGTTCGACTTCGAGCGAAGTGTAAACGTTAGGATACGTGCCGTAGCCGTAATAGGGAATGCGCTTCGGATCGAAGCTGCGGAAACCGGTGGTCAGCAGGATGGTGCCGACCTCGATGGTGTCGAGCGATTCCTGCTGACGGAAGTCGATGGCGTCGCGGTCGGCGCAGACCGTCACGCAGGTCTTCTTGCACTTGCCGGTCTTGAACTCGATGCAGGTGGCCGGGTCGATGACAACCACTTGGGGCACGGCCTGCGGAAACGGGATGTAGACCGGCTTGCGCTTGCCGAGGCCCTGGTTGAACTCGTCGGTGAACTTCGGCTGATTGAACACGCAGGCTTCGATACACTCCAGGCAGCCGACGCAGCGGTCCTCGATGACGTACCGCGGTTTGTGCCGCACCTTGACTTTGAAGCTGCCGATGTAGCCGCTGACCTCGGCCACCTCCGACATCGTCCACAGCGTAATGTTGGGGTGCGAGCGGACGGCCATCATCTTGGGCGTAAGGATGCAGGCCGCGCAGTCGAGCGTGGGGAATGTCTTGTCGAACTTCGCCATGTGCCCGCCGATGGTCGGTTCGCGCTCGACAAGGGTGACCCGCTTGCCCGCCTCGGCGAGCACCAGCGCGGCGTGTATGCCGGCAATGCCTCCGCCGACGATGAGCACGTCGGGGTTCACCGGCACCTGGCGCCGCTCCAGCGGGCGGTGGCTCTTGATGCGCGCCACCGCGGCGCGGATCAGGTCACAGGCCTTTTCGGTAGCTGCGGCCTTGTCGACGTGGACCCACGAGTCATGCTCGCGGATGTTCACCATGTGAAAGAAGTAGGGATTGAGCCCGCCCAGCGCCGTGGCGAGGCGGAACGTCTTCTCATGGAGCTGGGGCGAGCAGGCGGCGACGATGACCCGGTTGAGGCTGTGTTCGTGGATGTCGCGGACGATCAGGTTTTGTCCGGGATCCGAGCACATGTACTTGTAGTCGCGGGCCAGCACGACACCCGGCAGCGTGGCCGCGTACTCGGCCGCGCGCCGCACGTCCACCGTGCCGGCAATGTTGGTGCCGCAATGACAGACAAAAACACCGATGCGGGCCGCGCCCGCGCCATTCTGGCTAGCCATGAGTTGCCGCCTCCGGTGGACGCGTCGCTTCCTCCACCAATTGCACCAGGTCTTTCACTTCGAGTTGCCGATCGAGGCCGGTCGTCTTCACGGCGTCCTCGAACATCACCAGGTCTTTCGGGCAAGTCACCACCACGGTATGAACACCATCGAGTTGCGCTGCCTGGCGGACCCGGCGGTCGGAGGGCCGCTCAGTGACACCGGGCACATCCTCCATCCAGATCCGGCCCCCGCCGGCGCCGCAGCACCAGGTGTTCGCGCGATTGTCCGGCATGTCCACCAAAGTCGCCCCCAGCGCCCGCAGAACCCGCCGCGGCGGCTCCTGCACGCCGTTGTAGCGGGCCAGGTAGCAAGGATCCTGGTACGTGACCGTCTGGCCGATCTGCGAACGGACGGCGAGCCTGCCCGAGTCGATCAACTCAGAGAGAAGCTCGGAGACGTGCAGCACACCGTTGCTCCGGCCGTACTCGTTCTTCAGCGCGTGATAGGAGTGGGGGTCGCCGGTGACGATACGCTCGAAACGGGCTTTCGAAAAGGCGGTGAGGTTCTTGTCGCGCAGCGTCTCGAACAGGCCTTCTTCGCCCGCGCGGCGGACGTCGTTGCCGGAGTTCTGCTCGGCTTCGTACAGGATGCCGTAGCTCAGGCCGGCCCGCTCGAACACGCGTGCCGTCGCGGCGCTGGCCGCCTGCCCCCGCGGATCGTAGGCGGCATGGTCGCCCGTGAACCACAAGTACTCGACCGCCTCCTTCCGCGCATCCTTGACGCGGAAGCCGAGGCCCTGGGTCCATTTCGCCCGGCTCCGGGGCGACTGGCCGAATGAGTTGCCGTAGCGGGTCAGGTTCATCAGCGCGGCCTGAAGCCGCTGGTCGATCTCGCCGCGGGCCACCAGGTGCCGCCGCAGCTCAATCAGCACCGGCACGTGCTCATTGAACGAAGGACAGCGCTCCATGCAGGCGGCGCAGGTGGCGCAGGCCCACACGTGCTCGCTCTTGATCTTTCCGCCGAGCAGGCCGTTGCCGTCCGGGCCGCGGCGGCGGACCAGCTCCTTCAGCTCGTGCATCAACTCCTTGGGCGACAGCGGGCTGCCGCTGGTGAGCGCCGGGCAGGCGCGATCGCAGCGGCCGCACTCAGCGCAGGCCAGTCCGCTGAACAGCTCGCGCCAGGTGAACTCCTCCCTTTTAGAGGCGCCCTCCGAGGCGGCGGGCACTTTCGAGGATCCGAGGTCCGCGAAGAACACGCTGAACGGTGCGGCCAGCAGGTGCATATGCTTCGAATACGGCAGATAGGCGAGGAACCCGAGCACGGTGACCATGTGCAGCCACCACATCCACAGGTAGCCGGGCAGCGGGCCGTTGAAGCCGAGCACCCGCAGCGCGCCCTCGACCAACCTGCCGACCGGCTGTCGCCCCTCCCCCATCGCCGAAAACCCGGCGCCAACAAGCGACGACACCAGCACCAGTGCGATCAGGATCAGGATCAACGTGGCGTCGCGCGACCGCTCCAGGCGGGGAGGCGTGAACAGGTAGCGCCGCACGGCCGCCACGGCGAGTGCGGCTAGGCCCAGCAGCCCCAGAACCCCGACCGCCAGGGCCATCCACCCGACCTCGTCGGCGTAGGGTACCGGCAGAACCGGAAGCAGGCCGCGGATGAGGTTCCACCAGAAGCTGGAGGCATAGAACACGAAGGCCCAGAAGATGAGCAGGTGGGCGATGCCGATCACAGGCTCGCCGAGTAGTCGCCGCTGGCCAAGAACGTTGGCCGCGAATAGCCTGAGCCGCTTCGTCCACTGGTCCCAGCGCGCGTCCGGGCGCGCGTTTCCGAGCACGCGGATGTAATAGGCGATCCGGGTGGCGAACAGACCCAAGGAGACGAGCGTCACCACCCACAGCAGGACAAAACCCGGCACACCAAAATAGTGCGTCAGGACCGGATCCGGCATAGGAGTTCACTCCCGACGGGCGCGAATCTCGTCCGCCAGCGCGGGCAACACGTCCAGGACATCGCCGACGATTCCGTAATGCGCGATGTCGAAAATCGGCGCGCGGGAGTCGGTGTTGATTGCCACGATCAGCTCCGCGTTCCGCATCCCCTCGGTGTGTTCGGGGGCGCCGCTGATGCCGGCGGCGATGTACAGCTTCGGCTTGACGGTCACACCGGACTTGCCAATCTGCCGCGAGAGCGGCAGCCAGCCCTGGTCGACCACCGGCCGCGAGCCGCACACCGCACCGCCCAGTACCTCGGCCAGGCCCTCCGCCAGTTTGAGGTTCTCTTTCTGTTGGATGCCGCGGCCCACGGCGACCAGCACGTCCTGCTGGGTCAGGTCAACGTCGCCGGCCTCGGGTTCGACGTAACGCTGGAAGCGCACCGGCGAGGGCTCGAGCGGGAAGCTGAATCTCTCGACCCGGCGGGTCGGGCGTACGTGGCTTTCGTCAGCGCCCCGGGCGTTGGGACAGATCCCCAGTACAACCGGCTCGCCTTGCGGCGCGACCGTCGCCTCGATCTTCCCGCCATAGAGAACGCAGCACGCTTCCAGCCGTCCCTCCCGCACCCGGACGTCTTTGCAGAAGTTCACCACGGGGCTCCCCAGCTCAGCCCCCAGCAAGCTCCCCAGCCCGAGGCTGACATTGCTAAGAGGCACCGCGATCACTTGCGGATGCCGGATCTTGGCCAGCATGGCGATCGCCTTAGCCTGCAGCTCCGGCACCGGCTCGGCAAGCAGGGGGTGATCAAAGTAAAGGACCGAATCGGCTTTGCCGAGCGTGGCCCCGGGATCCTCCACGCCGCTGCCCGCCAGGACGGCCTCGAGCGGCACGCCCAGGGCGTCCGCCAGCTCGCGCCCCAGTACGAGCAACTCGTACGTGATCGGCGAAATCTTACCTCGCCACTGCTCCGCAACAATCCAGATAGCCATCGTGCACCTCGCTTACAGCAGCCCTCGGGCGTCCAGGATTTCGCACACCCGGAGAGCCATCGCGTCAGGCGTGCCTTCGATCATCTCCGCGTGGGAGGAGACTTCCGGCTTGTCCATGCGCAGGACTTCGATCTGCGCCGGCGGCACTTCCCATGCCGCCTGGTCCAGCTCTTCGATGCGAGCCGATTTCATCGCCGCCCGGACCTTCGCTACCGGCACGTAGCGCGGCGGTTTCTCCGCTGCCTGGATGCCGAGTACGGCCGGAAGCGGGACTTCGAACTCGCCGTGGACGCCGCCGGGATACTCCCGCGCCACAATGGCAGTCTTCCGGTCAGCAGCCACTTGGACCCGGGTGACGATGCTCACGTGGGGAAGGCCCAGGTGGTGGGCCACTAAGGGGGCGAGCAGGCCGTCCAGGTCGTCGTGCGCCTGGACGCCGGTGAGAATCAGGTCGGCGGGCACGACCCCGGCGCCGCCCGAGAGCACCCGGGCGAATGCCCGGGCCAGGACGGTGGTGGAGCCGCCCGCCGCCAGGCCGGTGAGCTTCATCGCACGATCAGCGCCCTTGGCGACGGCCGTGTACAGCGCGTCGTTCACCTCACTGGCCTCCGGCGCGATGGCGGTCACGCTGCCGCCGAGGCACTCCTTCAGCAGCAGCGCCTGCTCCAGCGCGTGATCGTCCGACTCGCTCAGGATCATCCGCAGCATCTCGTCGTCGAGCCGTCTGCCGTCGGGAGCGATCTCGAGTTCCTCGACCACGTCCGGAACCATTCTCAGAAGCACGGTGATATTCATTGCCCTGTCTCCATCGCTTCGTCGAGCAACTCGACGACGTCTTTCACCACCATCCTGCTGTCACCCCCGAGCACCTTTAGAGCATCTTCAAACCGCGAGACCTCATACGGGCAGGAGACGGCTAGCACGTCGGCGCCGGTCGCCAGCGCCTCCTTGACGCGCCGCTCCGAAAGCCGCTCGACGCCTCTCGATTTGAAGTAGGTGTCGAGCCACATTCCGCCGCCGCCGCCGCCGCAGCAGACAGAATTCACCCGGTTGTGGACCATCTCTACCAATTTGACGCCCGGAATCGCGCCCAGGAGCCGGCGCGGCTCCTCATAGAAACCGTTGTGCCGTCCCAGGCAGCAGGCGTCGTGGTAAGTGACACGATAGTTCAGCTTCCGCGTCAGTCGAGGCCGCAGGCGATCCAGTGAGCGGGCCAGGAACGGGGTCGTGTGATCCACCGGACGGTCGAATCCCATGGCCGGATACAGATGCCGGAACGCATCATACGCGTGCGCCCCGGAGGTGACAATGCGATTGAAGCGGTACTTCTGGAACAACGCGATGTTGTAATCCATCAGCGTTTCGAACAGCCCGGCTTCGCCCAGCAGCCGCGCACACTCTCCGGCGCACTTCTCTTCGTTGCCCAGGATGGCGAAGTCGATTTCCAGCGCGTGAAACAGCCTGGCAGTCGCCCGGCTGATGTCCTGTCCCCGAGGATGATACGAGTTCTGGCACTCGACGATCCACAGCACGTCCGTTGGCCTGGGATCCGCTGCGAGGATCCGGATCGGGACCCCGGCCGTCTTCACCCACGCGGCCCGCTTGCGAGACGGCTCCCCCATCGGGTTGCCGTACCGCAGCGTGTTCTCCAAAGCCTTCTGCAGCTCGGCCGGCGTTTCCGCCAAGTGCACGAAGACCTGCTCCTTGACCGCCGGGAGCAGCACCTCCGTGAGGCGGATGCCGCGCGGGCACTTGGCCATGCAGGCGTAGCAGCCGACACACAGCAGCAGGCTGTCGCTCGCCAGTACCTGGTCGATCAGACCCGCCCGCAGCATCGCGATGATCCGCCGGGGCGGGTACTTCATTGATTCGCCGTAGGGACAGGTGGCGGCACAGGTGCCGCATTGAATGCAGCTCAGGATATCTTTGTTTTCGGGAAGGCGGACAAGGGTCTCGATGGCAATCCCCGGCGCCGCCGCGCCGGCCACGTCTGCAGCAGTGCCCATCGCTGCCTCCTCGAGGAGTTGTTCGCAGGCAGCGCTGTCTTGCAGCGTTCCCGCAACTCCCCTTCACCCGGGCTTTCAGAATATTAGAACCTTGTTATCCTGATGTCAAGTCTTCTTCATCCGAAACTGTCCCGGCCGGCGCGGAGCGGGCGGGGATGGCAAGCCCCGATTTTCCATCGTCATCAACCGTGGCGCGCGATTGGGCCCTATCCAGTGCGTTGCACTCGGTCGCCGTCCCCGGCAATTCTCAAGCACGCCTGCGAGTGGTCGTGGTGGCGACGCACCGGAGTGCACCCGTGTGGCTGGATACAGCCATTTCTCTTCAGCGCCCTCCCCGCGCCTCGTCGCGATCGCGCTGAAACATACGGGCTAGTGCGTCTCTTGCGGCAGCGGCGCCGAGACGGGTAGGCGCACGACGAACGTCGTTCCCCTGCCCGGCTCGCTTTCAACGGCGATCGTCCCATTGTGCTTCCGCACGATGCCGTAAGCGATGGAAAGGCCCAGTCCCGTTCCACGCCGGCTCTCCTTTGTTGTGAAGAACGGATCGAAGATCCGGTCGATCATGTCGCAGGGAATGCCGGGGCCGCTGTCGGTAATCCGCGTCTCGATCGAATCGTCTACCCGCAGCGTCGTGAGCGCCAAGCTGCCTTTTTCCTGCATCGCCTCGACGGCGTTCATGATGATGTTGAGGAATACCTGCTGGAGTTGCGACTTGTCCCCCATCATTGGTGGGAGGTCCGTGCCTAGCTTCTTCGTGACAACGATGTTGAAGAAGGGCGCCTGTTGCGCCACCAGCGAAAGTGTGTCCGTCAGGATCGCGTTCAGGTCCACTGGCTCCGTGGTGATCCGCGACTGGCGCGAAAAGTCCAGCAGGCCACGGACGATGTCGCGGCACCGTTGCGCCTGCTTGACCACCTCCGCGAGGTTTTCCCGGTCAGGATCGCCCTCCGCGGTCTCCTCGAGCGTCAGCGCAGCCAGTGCCAGGATCGCACCGAGCGGATTGTTGATCTCGTGAGCGACGCCGGCCGCCAGCAGGCCAAGCGAGGCCAACCGCTCGGATTGCGCCACCCGGGCCTGCATCGAGACGAGCTCATCGCTGCGCTGCTTGACCTTCTCTTCCAGCGTCCGGCCCCATTCTTCGAGGTCGGCCTTCATCTGGCGCAGGCTCGCGAGCATCGTGTTGAACGACTTGGCGAGGTGCGCGATCTCCCCGACCGCGTCCGGCGGCACCTCCTCGTCAAACCGGCCGGCAGCGATCTTCTCGGTGGACGCGGCCATCTTCGCAAGCGGCCCCGTAATGCTGCGGATCATGTAATACGTTACGCCGATGATCAGGATGAACCCGACGGTCGCGATTGCGAAGAAAGACAGAATGACGCGGTTTCTGATATCGGTGTAGGCGCTCTCCAACACGCCCACGTACAGCATCCCGATCACCCGGCCGCCGTAATCGCGCAGGGGTTCGTAGCTGCTGACGTACCAGTCGCGCACCACGAACGCTCGTCCGCGCCACATCTTGCCGGCTGACAGGACGGCCTGGCTGACCTCGGCTGACGCGCGTGTCCCCACGACCCGCTCGCCTCGCTCGTTCCGGATAGTGGTGGCGATGCGCACATCGTTTTCGAAAACCGTCACCGAGCCGAACTCCTGGCCGGCGCCAGGGTCGCCGCGGAACACGGTCTCCCAGACACGATCCACGATGCCGAAATTGCGATTGAGAAGTACGCCCGCGTACAGCGCCCCACCCTCAGACTGGAGCGGAGCTGCGGCAAGCAGAACGATGCCGGATGTTTCTTCCGTCCTCGTCGCGGGGGCCGAGTGGGCAGTGGGTACAAGGCGGATCCGCGCGCGCCCCGCCAATTCCGGGTCCTCGCGCTCCAGCGCCTCAGCGGGCAGCACGTCGGCCCCCACGGCCGGCTGGCCGCCTAAGGCGGCCTTGACCACGCCCACCGAAGAAACGTCGTCGCCCGATCGGGTCGATTGCGGGACGCGGAGCAGTACCCTACCGTCCGGGCCGATGAGGCCAACAAAGTCCAACCGAGCACACTGGCGAATCTCTTCCAGGTAGCCGCGCAACGCACGCGTGTCTCCGGCCGCCAGATGGTGCTGGATTGTGATCCCGGAAGTGGCGAGGCCAACTGTGCGCTCCAGCAACCGGAGCTGCTCCTCGTACACCAGGCGGGCCGTGCCGATACCGCGGTCCACCGAACGCCGGGCCTCCCGTGCGATCGTCGTGCTGACAATCCCCGACCCGACAATTGAGGTTGCCAGCCCTCCGATGCCCAGGATGACCAGGTAACTAGAGATGAGGCGCGTCCTCAGCGACTGGAAACGGAATCGCACTTTAAGCTGCACGGCCTTTCCGAATCACGCGCACCATCATCCCGACGTGGAGACGTGCTGCGGACTGCAGCCACATCTCTCGAGCAGCGAGAGCAGTTTGGCGAAATCGAGTGGCTTGGTCAAGTACCAGTCGGGGCGGATCATCTCGACCTCACCCGCTAGCGGGAAACGCTCGTCCGGTGTTTCCTGGATTGAGGAGACCATGAGAATCGGAACATCGCGGAACTCGGCGTAGGCGTCCTGATACTTTATAGCTGCGTTGATGCCATAGCCCTCCGAACAGCACTCGAGCATCACATCCAGCAGAATGGCGCCCGGCCGGTTCTTGACCAGCTTGCTCAACCCTTCCTCTCCCGTAGCGGCTTCAAACACTTCATAGCCGTACGCTTCCAGGAGGGACCGGACCGACGTCCGGAAGTCCTCATCGTCGTCAATCAACAGAATTCTAGCCACTGCCATGGCCGGGATTCACTGCCGCCCCTTTCCAGCGTCAATTATAGAAGCATTCTCCGGGCAGTCAATGCCTCGCTTGCCGCCCCAGCCGTTTCGGAAGTTTGGGGTCGGTGTGGCTTTCGGAGGTTCTGGAAGCGGCAACCTGGGGCTTGCGGCGGGTGATCCCACGTTGGCGGTCACTTTCAGAGGCGCGATCTCCTGCTCGGACGACGGGGTGGATGCATGGATTGAGACAGAGCAAACCGCCGAATCGGGCGCTCGCTGCTACCTCTTGTTGAACTCCGCCGGCCGGCCCAGACTGAGCCAAAGCGGCTCGCCGTTAAGGGTATACCGGTGGCTCAGCCGGCACGAAGCGCTCTCCCAACTGCTGGCTCAACTGGAAGTGCATGAGTTCGCAATACTCGAGCCGATGCCTGTCGACGAATTTCCCTACAATGATGTCGCCGTCCTTGGTCAAACCGACCTCGCTGGTGGACGCTCCGTGTTTCGTCTTGCTGCGCTCCTTGTATTGCCTCATCGTGTCGAGGCCTTCTCCCATCCTGTTTCGGCGCTGGTAGAGGGTGGGACAGGGCGAGAGTACCTCGACAAAGCTGAATCCCTTTTTCTGGAGCATTTCGGCAATCGATCGCGCGAGTTGCCGCACGTGGAAGGTGGTCCAGCGGGCCACATAGACGGCGCCCGCCGCATCCACCAATTGAGGCAGGTTGAAAGATGGCTCGTAGCTTCCGTACGGTGCAGTTGTTGTGAGTGCGGTCGGCGGCGTCGTTGGGGCGGTCTGGCCGCCTGTCATGGCGTAGATCAGGTTGTTGATGCAGATGACTTTGATATCGAGGTTCCGTCTGGCTGCGTGAATGAGGTGATTGCCCCCGATCGCGAACAGGTCGCCGTCGCCTGAGTAGACCACCACTTGAAGCCCCGGGTTGGCCAGTTTCAGACCTGTGGCAAACGGAATGGCGCGGCCATGGGTGGTGTGAAACGAATCCAACTTCACGTAGCCTGCGACCCGGCCGGCGCACCCGATGCCGGAGACAACGGCCACCCGGTCCAGGTCAGCGTGCGACTCCAGCAGCGCACGGGCGAAACAGTTGACGGCCGTCCCTATTCCGCAGCCGGCGCACCAGATGTGAGGCATGCGATCCATCCGCAGAAGTGGTTCGATGGGATTCAGAGGCAGTTCAGTCATTCGCGGGCCTCATTCATGACTTGCCGGCCACGGCAGACGACGGTCCTTCGGGTGCCACGCGGCAGCTCGGGGCAGCCCAGCAGATTGCCGCGGTTTCCCCCTGTCGCGATCCGGGCGAGATACGTAAGGACCGGCTGCGCAATCGCCGTGCTGGCGCTGCGGCTCGTGTCCACGGTCAGGTTCGGCGCCCGGCAATGCGTCATGCCCGCGGCGACAACTTCGGATCCAGCATCGTGGTGGGCCTCGCTGGTAGAAGGTGCCTCGAACTGCCGTTCGGAGCACCCTCAGGGCCAGCCGCTCAGGCGGTGGCCGCGGCGGCTTTCAGCTCGGCGAGCTTGGGCTCCATCACATCCACAAGCTCTTTAACCGCGGCCGCGCTCTTCTGCAGGGCGGCCATCTCTTCGTCGGCCAGCTTCAGTTGGAACACCTTCTCGATGCCGCTCGCGCCCAGTTTCACTGGTACGCCTACGAAAAGGCCGGTGATTCCGTACTCGCCTTCCAGGTAGGCCGAGCATGGCAGCACTCTCTTCCTGTCTCTAAGGATCGCCTCGACCATCTCCACCACGGCCGCAGCGGGCGCGTAATAGGCGCTGCCGGTCTTAAGGTACCTGACGATTTCGGCGCCTCCGTCGCGCGTCCGTTTGACCAGGCGCTCAATCGCGTCGGAGTCTAACAGATCAGAGATGGGGATGCCGGCAATTGTGGTGTACCGCACCAGCGGCACCATGGTGTCGCCGTGCCCGCCCAGGACCATTGTCATCACGTCCTCTACAGAGACGCCCAACTCCTGGGCGATGAAGGTGCGGAACCGGGCAGTATCGAGGATTCCCGCCATACCCATGACCCGTTGCCTGGGAAACCCGCTCACGGCATGGGCGACATGACACATCGCATCGAGCGGGTTGGCAACCACGATCAGGATGGCGTTCGGCGAAAACTTCACGGCCTGCTCGACCGTACTCTTCACGATGTCGTAGTTCTTCCAGAGCAGGTCATCGCGGCTCATGCCTGGTTTACGTGGGAAACCGGCAGTGAAAACGATGATGTCCGAGTCTGCGGCGGCCTCGTAATCGTTGGCTCCCGCCAGCCTCACGTCAACACCCGCAATGGGGCCGGACTGCAGGATGTCCAGCGACTTGCCTTGCGGGATGCCTTCCAGCACATCTATCATCACAACGTCGGCCAGCCCCTTGTCCGCCAGGCGGACTGCGCAGCTCGCCCCGACGTTGCCTGAACCTACCACCGTTACCTTTTGCCTCATATCGCGCTCCTTCACGCCACCGCCGCACTCGCACGCATGTTTTCGGCGATCGCGGCGGCGAACTCACTGGTTTTGAGCTTCTCGGCTCCTTCCATCTGGCGGTGCAAGTCATAGGTGACGCGCTTCTGGCGGATCGTCTCGGTGATGCCTTTCTCGATGAGCTGGGATACCTCTCGCCAGCCAATGAACTCGAACATCATCGAGCCGCAAAGGATCACGCTCGACGGATTGACCACATCCTGGCCGGCGTATTTCGGCGCGGTGCCGTGAGTCGCCTCGAAGACACCGTGCTCATCGCCGATGTTGGCGCTCGGCGCCATTCCGAGCCCTCCCACCTGGGCGGCGCAGGCGTCGGACAGGTAGTCACCGTTGAGATTCGGTGTCGCGATCACGTCGTATTCCTGCGGCCGGAGCAGGACCTGCTGGAACATCGAATCGGCAATGCGGTCCTTTACCAGGACCTTTCCAGCGGGCGTCTCCGGGCCTGCTTCTGCCTCGGTGACGCAGAGGTGAGCGAATTCTTCCTTCAGGAGTTCGTACCCCCAGTCGCGGAAAGCGCCCTCGGTGTATTTCATGATGTTGCCCTTGTGGACGAGGGTCACGCTTCTCCGCCCGTTTTCAATGGCGTAGTGAATAGCGCGCCGGATCAGCCGTTTAGAGGCCCAGGCGCTCATGGGCTTGATGCCGAGACCGGACTCGAGCCGAATCCGGGTGCCCATCTCGGTGTTCAGGAATTCGATGACTTTCTTGGCTTCCATCGTCCCGGCCTTCCACTCGACACCTGCGTAGACGTCCTCAGTGTTCTCGCGGAAGATGACCACCTTCAGCCGCTCGGGGTCCTTCATGGGAGAGGGGACGCCCTGGTAGTAGCGGACAGGACGGAGGCAAACATATAGGTCCAGAAGTTGCCGCAACGTGACGTTCAGGCTGCGGATCCCGCCACCGACCGGGGTGGTCAGCGGGCCCTTGATGGCGACGTAAAACGCCCGGATGGCGTCGAGCGTCCCCTGGGGCAGCCAGTCGTTGAATCGGTTGTAGGCCTTCTCGCCTGCGAAAACCTCGTACCAGGCGACGCGCCGGCGTCCGCCGTAGGCCTGCTCGACGGCGGCGTCAAAGACTATGCGGGCGGCCCGCCAGATGTCCGGCCCCGTGCCGTCCCCCTCGATGAAGGGGATAATCGGGTGGTCCGGGACGATGAGCTTTCCGTCGCGGACGGAGATGCCTGTGCCGTCCGCAGGAACGGGATGGTTGTTGTAGAACGCCATAGCTGGCTCCAGACGGACTCGGAAGAGACCACTGTTGTGTTTCGAGCGCCGGAATGCCGGCCTGGGGCGGGCACAGCAGCGCGCCGAGCAAACACCGGATAGCCGCCTCCGATTCCGGTCAAAGGATAACAGCTTGCCTCGCGCACGGCAATGGCCCAGCACATAACAGAGCTGGAAGGGCTTGAATCCCTCTCCTGTTTGCAGTACTGTTGACGTGCAATCGCCGCAAGGCCACGACGCAGAGAAACGTGTGCAGTGGATCCAATCGGCGTCGGCCACACTCGCCAGCCCCGGTCCCCCTCCGGCCTCGGCCGCGGAGGGGTCCCGGGAAGAAGTTGCATGAACGATACGCCGCCATGCCCCATGCGTGGCGGCTGGTGCCGAGGGGAGTAAGCATAGCTCTAAGAGCCTGGTGCCGGGCAGCGTTTCCTCCGGTCCATTCTCAGGCATGCGGAGTGGCCGCGGCCTGGCGCCGGCTTTCGTGGGAGGACGTCAATGCCAGAAGACAGCTTGACCATCACCGATAACCGTACCAACACCAGCTATAAGGTCCCGCTGCACTGCGGTGCGGTGCGGGCCATGGACCTCCGGCAGATCAAGACCGGGCCCGACGACTTTGGCGTGATGGGCTACGACCCGGCCTTCATGAACACTGCTTCGTGCCGGAGCGCGATCACCTTCATCGACGGCGACAAGGGTATTTTGCGCTATCGCGGCTATCCTATCGAGGTGCTGGCCGAGAAGTGCACGTTTCTCGAAGTCGCATACCTGATCCTTTTTGGTGAACTCCCGACCGAGTCGGAGCTCAAGGAGTGGACCGACAAGATCACGCACCACACCATGCTCCATGAGAACACCAAGGAGTTCATGCGTGGTTTCCACCACGATGCCCACCCGATGGGCATGTTCATCAGCACGATCGCGGCGCTTTCGACCTTCTATCCGGATGCGCGGAACATCCAGAGCCGGCAGTCACGAAGTCTCCAGATTCTGCGTCTGATCGGGAAGGTTCCGACCATTGCGGCGTATGCGTATCGGCACAGCCTCGGACTGCCGTACGTGTATCCGGACAACGCACTGAGCTACACCGAGAACTTCATGAACATGCTCTGGAAGATGACGGAGCTGAAGTACCAGCCGAACCCGGTGCTGGCGAGGGCGCTGGAGGTCCTGTTCATGCTGCATGCCGACCACGAGCAGAACTGCAGCGCCAATACCATGCGCTGCGTTGGCAGCTCGCACGCCGACCCCTATGTGGCGGTCGCAGCGGCGGCGGCGGCGCTTTCGGGACCTCTCCACGGCGGCGCCAACGAAGAAGTCCTCAAGATGCTCGATGAGATCGGCTCGGTAGATCGTGTGCCGGAGTACATCGAGAAAGTCAAGGCCGGCCACTTCAAGCTGATGGGCTTCGGCCACCGCATCTACAAGAACTACGATCCGCGGGCGCGGATCATCAAGCAGACGGCTGACGCGGTATTCGAGGTCACCGGCCGGAATCCGAAGCTGGAGATCGCGTTGGAACTGGAGCGGATCGCGCTCCTGGACGAGTATTTCGTCAAGCGCAAGCTGTATCCCAACGTCGACTTCTATTCCGGGATCATCTATCAGGCGCTGGGCTTCACGCCAGACATGTTCACGGTGCTGTTCGCCATCCCGCGGACGGTGGGCTGGCTGGCGCAGTGGCAGGAGCTGCTGGAGGATCCGGAGCAGAAGATCGCGCGGCCACGGCAGCTCTTCATCGGCCACGACCTGCGCGAATTCACTCCTCTCGAGAACCGGGTGACGAAAGTCGCTTCGGTCACGGCGTAGTCCGACCGCCGCTGCCGTCTTTGCGGCAGCGGCGCTCCTCGGAATGGGGCCTGAAACTATGGTTGCTTACGCAGTAGGCGCGATGGCCGCGGGCTGCTTCGGGTTCGGGCTGCGGCGAGCCGGAGGCGCTTATCTCCGATTTCGGGGTACGCGGGTGATCTCTTGCCCGGAAACACAGGAACCTGCCGCCGTGGAAATCTCCGTAGGGCGCGTCGCTGCGACAGCAGTCTTCAAGAGGCCAACTGTCCGGCTCCGGTATTGCTCACGCTGGCCGCATAACTGCGCTCGAGAGTGCCTGAAGCAGATTGAGCCGGCGCCTGAAGAGGGCCGGATCGGAACCATCCTCGCGAATTGGTACCGGGGGAAGTCCTGCAGCTGCTGCGGCCGGGCGCTGGGCGAGATCAGATGGACTTCACACAAGCCGTCCATGATGACCCCGCAACGGCGCATGGTCGAATGGAGGGACGTCCGGCCGGAGACGATTCCGCAACTGCTGGAGACTTCCAGCCCGGTGTGCTGGAATTGCCTCGTTGCGGAGACGCACACCTCGTAGGCTGCCTCACGGACCGCGGCGCGAGGGTATACTGTGCCAGCGAGAGGTGTTCCTGTTCGAGGTAGGCCCGGTTGCGGCCCCACCACCGCCGAATCGCAGGAGTGGTTGAACACGTGCCGAATGACTTCAACGTCCTCCGGAACCCGGCACGCCTGAGTTCCTCGGATTGGCGTTGTTCCAGACTGCCGTCATCATGATTCCGGCCGCGAAACGCCCTTGGCCGGGTTCCAAGCCGCCTCCTCGCGGCGATGGCGCTACCGCGGCCCCTTCCCGAAGCGCGAGAGGCGGTCAGAACCAGTCGCATCGACTTGTGAGTAAATCCGAACGAGCCGATGGTTGCACTTGGTTGCACTTAAGACCGGGTATTTTGGGGTCGTACCCTGGCTAAGCGACTCAGGATCAATAAGATGGGAATGGCAGATCTCCGCCCTGAAAAGGCTGACCTTGGCGGCACTTCCGGTGGACAGAGCTAGGCAGCGCACAACACGGTCAGCCGGAATGGGATCACAAGCGCGTTCGGCGCATCGCAGCCCCTCGCAATCATCCGAACCGCACACCACAGGAGGGTGCTACGCGCCTTTTCGAGGCTCATCAGCGATCTCCCTTCACTCGTCGCGCGGTCGCTAGCGCATGTTTGCGCTTTTTTGAGGCTCTCTGTCCGCAACTCATTGAAAACACGATGACGGTTTCTCGTTTTTGGAAAAGTGTAGTGACACACTGTTTTGACTATTCCCGCATTCTTGCCTTG
>Ga0209777_10002474_pt1 | contig 24184 bp, 23 predicted proteins | sample FrelakmetHBP12HB_FD_187147 | JGI IMG/M metagenome (GOLD analysis project Ga0209777, IMG submission 187147) | Freshwater lake sediment microbial communities from the University of Notre Dame, USA, for methane emissions studies -HBP12 HB (SPAdes)... | ecosystem: Environmental > Aquatic >... | reverse complement strand
CCAGCAGCAGTTGTATCAAAGTATATCCAGTCTGCTGCCCATGCCTGATTAGCAAATAGGGAAAAAACTACTAAACAAATAATACTCTGAACATTCTTTGCTTTCATCATCTTTCCTCTCAATAATTTGATATCACCATAGCACTATTTATTATTTTTAAAAGAGGAAAATACACCTTGTCATTGATAATGGATTGAAGTCTAGTATTTTAGTCACAGTTGACAATTTGTTTGTTACAGGAAGAAAGAAATAAAATATTTTCCGAAAGTTAAAATTGTTTGTTTCACCTACTTAGTTTCAGTAGAGGTCAGTTGTCAGAATTGAGGATTACTATTTGAAAGAGTCAACGGCTGAACTTTGCGCCGCTACTTTTTGCATCTGCACCAGTAATTGGTTAACAACTCTTAATTATAAAAATTTTGCTCAAAGAATTTTTTTAGCCATTTCCATAGACAAGCGTTCATTTGATAGTGACTGAATATCTTTTGAGTAGAACTGATAGTTATTCTTGCCTTTTTCTTTGGCAAAATACATGGCCATGTCCGCATTTTTCATCAGGGTTTGTTCATCCTCTCCATCCCTGGGGTATACGCTGATGCCGATGCTGGCTGTTATGCGGCATTCTTCACCCAGAAGAATCATCGGTTTTATAGCGCTGGAAAGTATCTTGTGGGCCAGGGTTCCGACTTGACTCAACTCATCCACGTCCTCGATCAGTATAATGAATTCATCTCCTCCCAGACGACCGACAACATCTACTGCTCGCAGAGATTGTTTAAACCGTATGGCCATCTCTTGCAGCAATTGGTCTCCTGCCTCGTGACCAAGGGAGTCGTTGATGGTTTTGAAACGGTCAAGATCGATGAAGAAAACCGCTAACTGCCGTTTATGACGCTGTGCAGACTGAATTGCCTGATTCAGCAGTTGGCTGAACATCAAGCGGTTGGGCAATCCCGTCAAAGCGTCGTGTGTGGCCAGATACTCAATCCGCTCCTCCGCCTGTTTACGTTCGGTTATGTCACGTATAATTCCTCTAAACCCCATTGGTTTACCGGATGAATCTTTTTTTAGCGATACGGATGTTTCAATGTATCTTTTAGTCCCATCTTTTCTTATAATCTGCCAATCGAATCCTTCGGCGGGTTCCCCTGAGTTGTAAACTTTATTAAACGTTTGAAAAACTTTTTTTGCGTTCTCTTTATCTGTATGCTGCCTGTTATTCATACCCATCAATTCCTCTTTGGAGTAGCCATGAATTCGGCACATTGAATCGTTGACAAAGGTGTATTCACCGGCAAGATCAATCTCAAAATAGCCTTCCTGGATGCTTTCAAGAATGGTTCGATATCTTTCCTCACTTTGGCGAAGTGCTTTTTCCATCCGATGGCGCTCGGTAATATCCATAACAACGGTTCTATATTTTTCTCCGTATTCCCTTATCGTCTCTTCCATTTGCTTTTGTTCGGTGATATCTCGTGAAATGCCCCGGAATGCTATTGGATTGCCTTCTGTGTTTCTTATAAGTGATATAGAAACTTCGGAAATCTGTATCGTACCGTCTTTTCTGATCATTTTCATTTCGAATGCTTTAACCGGATTGCCCGTTATATAGACTTCCTTAAAGGCCTGGTAAGTTTTTTTAGCGTTTGCTTCATTTTGATACTGACGGTTGTCTGTTCCGATCAATTCCTCTTTGGAATATTTGAGATGGTCGCAAACCACATCATTAACGAAAGTATATCTACCGGAAAGATCAACCTCATAATAACCATCCTGAATAGTTTCGATAAAGGTTCGGTATTTTTCCTCACTTTGGTGAAGCGCTTTTTCCATCCTTTTGCACTCGGTAATATCCATAAAACTGCCCAGCGTGGCTCGATCATTTTCATAAACGATGGGGGTGATTGTCTCCAAAACCCTCATTACCTCATCGTTCTTCTTGATGAACCTGTATTCGTAAGTTTCAAAGCTTTCCCCTTTCAAGCATTTAATCGCTTTCTCCCTGACCATTTCTCTATCATCAGTATAAATATAGTTGAGGGAGTATGTACCGATAAGCTCTGTGTCCGTATAGCCAGAGAGTTTTTGATACAACTCACTTACATAGACAAATTTACCATGCTGCAAGATATATATTCCGACTACGGCATTTGATATAATGTCTTTTGCCAGATGGGATAAATCATCCTGCGTGGAGTGATTATTCTTGTCAGGTTTGCTTACCGATTCCGGTTTTACTGCCATTTTCATTCACCTACGCTAAACTTTATGATGATTATGCTTAAATTACATTTAATCAATCTTAATTACCACAATTCTTGTACCACACATTAAGCTAGCGTTCAGCTATTTTTTGATTATTACCGATTGAAATGTTGTGTGAATTTAGAAAATAAGAAAAACAACATTACAAGAAGTAATAAATAACGGATGAACCTTCAAAAAAACTTGACAAATATAAGTCAATGACTTATAGATAAGTTATGACACATATTGAATTAAAAAAATGGAGAAGTGACCACAACTACAGTCAGTCGCAACTTGCAAAGGCTCTAGGCACTCATGTGATGACTGTAAGCCAATGGGAACGTAACATTAGAACTATCCCAACATTCCTTCATCTTGCCCTGAGATGTTTGGAACTTGAAGGAGGTGAATCAATAAAGGGTAAATCGAAAAAGGAAAGGAGAACGAAACAATGAAAGGTAGCATCCAGAAAAAAGGCAAAATTTATTATGCCGTAATTCCGTTTGCAGGCAAGCGAAAATGGTTTCGTGGCGGTACAAGGAAAGATGCTAAAAGAATCTTATCTGAGAAACTAACTGAGATCAATCAAGGGTCTTATACAGAAATTCCTAAATTAACATTCAAGGAATATGCAAAGGTATGCTTTAAAGGGTATGCGGATATGAATTTAAAACCTTCTACGCTTGCCCTTTACAACATTATCTTGGACAAGCATTTAATTCCACAATGGGGTGAACATCAACTTGAAGGAATAAAGACCGCTCAGATACAGATGTACGCATCTGAAAGGTTAAAAAAAGTAGGTGCTAAGACTGTCCGCAACGAAATAGCTTTATTGAAACAAATGTTCAAACATGCCCATCAATGGGGATACGTTAAAACAAATAAAGCGGAACATGCAACCAGACCCAAAATAGAAAAAAATGAAATCGAAATTCTTGAACCGGGAGAAATTGAACAAATGCTAGGGCAGTCAACTGATGCTTATCGGATTGCATTTAAAACGGCAGTAATGACAGGAATGCGAGCCGGTGAACTTTGGGGATTGCAATGGGGAGATGTTGACTGGAACTCCGCGCAGATATATGTCCGGCGCTCATTATGGGGTGGTAATTTTCAAACGCCTAAATCCAAAACATCCATTCGGAAGATTGATATACCCCCAAGCTTAATATTTGAATTGAAGAAATGGAAACTGAACTGCCCCATCAATAAACATGATCTTGTATTCCCAAATACAGATGGCAACCTTACAGCACACAACACAGTGATAAAAAGCCATTTTAACCCTGCCCTCAGGCGTGCAGGACTCAGGCATGTTTCCTTTTACTCACTCCGACATTCAAATGCATCAATGAGAATTCAGGCAGGACAAAATATTAAGTACCTTTCAACGCAACTTGGTCATTCATCCATTAACATTACAATGGATCGCTATGGTCATTTGTTTAACGATATGGATTTCACTAAACAACAAGTTGAGCTTTTAGAAGATTCTTTTCTATCCGTTAGAAAACCGTTAGAAGAGGGTAATAAAAAAGGTTTAGAAGCATTTGCAGTAAACTCCTAAACCCTTGATTTTTTAGTGGTGCCGAAGCCGGGATTTGAACCCGGACAGGCGTACACCCACTAGACCCTGAACCTAGCGCGTCTACCAATTCCGCCACTTCGGCACGCAGAGAGTGCACTATACCTATCAACATCTTCTTGTCAAGATAAAATGAGCTTGAATTTAATGCCCAAAATGTTATGTTACCTCGCTAAATATCTTAAGTGTTAGTAAAATATGATTACTGTATTTAACGGAATAGAAAACATAGCTGAAGAATTTCGCGGATCGTTTGTTACGATCGGCAATTTTGACGGCGTGCATTTAAGCCACCAGTTCATTTGCCGCAAGCTTGCTGAGGAAGCAAAAAATGCCGGCGCAAAATCGCTGGTTATTACTTTTGATCCGCATCCAAAAATGATCCTTCATCCGACCATTCGGCCTTTTTATCTTATCACTACTTTGGAGGAAAAGTTGAAATTGCTGGAGGATTGCGGGATTGACGGCGTGCTGGTGATTCCTTTTTCTCTGGATTATTCCCGGGTGACTGCCGAACAATTTGTCAGGGAATTTCTCGGGCAAAAGTTGGCGATAAAAAAAATTATTGTCGGCCATGATTACACTTTCGGTCAGGGCAAAAAAGGCAACAGCGATTATTTAATTTCCTGTGGACGCGAAATGGGTTTTGCGGTGGAGGTTGTTGATGCTTTTAAAAAAGGAGAAGATATAATCAGTAGCACGCTTGTAAGGGATTTGATTATTAAAGGCGAATTTAAAACTGTAACTAATTTGCTGGGAAGATGCTATAATGTTTCAGGCATTGTGGTTTCGGGCAGAGGGCGCGGTGTCGGGCTCGGTTTTCCCACGGCAAACATAGATCCGGACAAAGAATTGCTGCCGTCGGCAGGTATCTATGCTGCCTTTGTCGATGTGGAAGAAAAACGCTACATGGCAGCTTTAAATATCGGCGAAAAGCCGACCTTTGCCGATTATACCTTTACTTTTGAAGTTCACCTGCTTGATTTTTCCGGTGATCTCAGAGGCAAAAGATTAAATACGGAGTTTGTGGAGAAGTTGCGGGACATTATCAAATTTGATAGTCCCGAAATGTTGAAGAAACAGATTGCGGCGGATGTGGAAAAAGCAAGATCAATTTTGCTTAAGAATATTAAAAAAATAGATATTTGAAGAATTCAGAGGAGGTTGAGGAACAATGTTAAAAATTGCTATTGTCGGAGCAACCGGGATAGTCGGTCAGCAGGCGATTGTCAGCCTGATAGGGCATCCCTGGTTTAAAATAACAAAGCTGGTGGCTTCGGAGCGCTCAGCGGCAAAAAAATACAAAGACGCCCTAAAGGATGCCAATGGCTCTTCGCGCTGGTGGTGCACCGAAGAGCTGCCTGAGAATATAGCTAATATGGTTGTGGAAGAGGCGTCGTCTTTCGATGCCAAGTCGGTGGATATTATCTTTTCCACAATGGATGCAGGAGCCGCTAAGGAACTGGAACCGAAGTATGCTAAAACCACACCGGTCATCAGCACCGCTTCGGCATTTCGTTATGAAGATGACACACCCATCCTCGTCGGTGGTGTGAATATGGATCATGCTGCCCTGCTCTCCGTTCAGCAGAAAAATCGCGGATGGAAAGGATTTGTTTCTCCGAAACCTAATTGCACGATTGCCGGTCTGGTTGTTTCCTTAAAACCGATACAGGATTTGTTCGGAGTCAAACAGGTGGTAATGACGTCCATGCAGGCCATGTCCGGCGCGGGAAGAACTCCGGGTTTATCGGCGATGGATATGACAGAAAATTTAGTTCCTTATATACCGGGTGAGGAACCAAAAGTGGAAACCGAACCACAGAAGATTTTAGGTAAATTTACCGGCAAAGCCATTAAGAACGCCGCTTTCGGTATTACCGCGACCTGCACCCGCGTACCTGTGCTTGATGGCCACACGGTTTGCGCGTTTGTGCAGACAGAAAAACCCTGCTCGCCGGAAGATGTCAAAAAGGCCATGATAAATTACGGCAAGGATTTTGCCGAACTGCATCTGCCCAGTTCGCCTAAACATCTGATTGATGTGACCGATGATCCTTTCCGCCCGCAGCCGAGAATGGATAGGGAAAAGGGTGGCGGCATGACGGTGACTGTCGGACGAATTCGCAAGGATCCGATTATTGAAAACGGAATCAAGTATGTTTGCCTCGCGCATAACACCAAGTTGGGTGCTGCCAAAGGCGCTCTCCAAACTGCTGAGTATCTGGTTAAGAATTATCTGAAACTGGTTAAATAATTTTCCCGATAGCCAACGGGATAATTCGACTAACAAATATTATCGCGCTATGCTTGTAATATTTGAGTCTCATTGAATCGTGAGACCCCGGCCTTTATTTTTGAAGGCCGGGGTTTTTTGTTTATAACATTGGTAAGAATATAAAAGCAAATGTGCCGCTGGGTTTTGTTCCAGCGAATGTTTGGCTTACTACTGAAGCGACGTATCATAGATATCTCGATTGTAATTCTCTTTTTTTGTTTAAAAAATCGACAAAAAATAAAATCATTCTTGGAATATTATTTTAAAACATGTATATTATAACTTACAAATAATCATAAGGAGAGCGAGGTATCGATATCAATTGTGGAGGTGGCATAGTGCCAATGGACATCCAGCCCGCGAAAATTCCGGTTATCTTACTTTACAGCGTTGATCCGGACTGGACAAAAGTTGAAAAAGATGAAGTGATACATCTGACCACACAGCTTGGTCACGCGCTGATGGATATGGGACATCCCATGGTTCTTGTTCCCGTTGCGGACGACGATATTTCCAGCCATCTTGATTGCTTCGATCCTGCCGGTCATATTGTTTTTAACTGGTGCGAAGGCCTTCCCGGAATTGAGCACAGTGAATGGCTGGTGGCAAAACGGCTCGAGATGCTCGGATTTACTTTCACCGGAGCGGATTCCGAAACGCTGGCCTTGACGCAGGATAAATGCCGTGTAAAAGTCATCTTGGATCAGGCTTTCATTCCCACGCCAGCCTGGCGTGTCTTTCATTCTCCAGAACCATGCGATTGGAACATATTTCCGGCAATTGTCAAGCCGATGAATGAACATTGCTCCAAGGGTATTACACCGGACGCCGTAGTGCTGAATCAAGCGGAATTGAAAAATCGCATATCCTTCATTCTGGATCAATATTGCCAACCGGCTCTGGTGGAGGATTTAATCGATGGGCGTGAATTTCACGTTTCCGTCTGGGGCAACGAAACACTGACGGTGTTACCTCCTGCGGAAATGGACTTTTCATTTTTCGGCAATGTCAAAGACCGGCTGTGCACATATGATTCCAAATTCATTCCCGGTTCTGAGCATTATGAAAAAATCGAAACCCTATTGCCCGCTGTCCTTACAAGCGATGAAACCGGGGCGTTAGAGAGTGTTTGCAAGAACGCTTATGTGGCTTTAGGATGCCGGGATTACGCTCGCATGGACATCCGGTTGCGGGATAACATCTTTTACGTTCTGGATGTCAATCCCAACGCGGATATAAGCATTGACGCCAGCATGGCGTGCGCCGCTGAAGTGGCCGGTATCAGTTACGGACAGATGGGCAGTCTTATCGTTCGCATGGCCGCTCAGAGGCATCCTGTATGGGGCAGGGTGCGTAAAACCACTCGTAAGAAAACAAAGAAGCTGTAGTAAACGAACCCTCTCTCTTTCTTCTGTATCATTATTCTCGATAGTTTATTTTTCAAAAGATTGATACCTTCGCGCTTCCCCGCGGCCTATCCGTTTGTTCAACCCTTCGGCAAAAGAGATTCGTAAATGGCAAGATCACTTGGCGAAAAGCAGCAGAATATAACTTCCTCTATCTTCGACGGTTTTTGAACCACTTCACGGACAGTATCAACGGCAACTCGAGCCGCCAGCTCAATTGGATAGCCATACACACCGGTACTGATACTCGGGAAAGCGATCGATCGCATTTCGTTCTTGGCGGCGATAGCCAGAGAGTTGCGGTAACAAGAAGCAAGCTGCTCCGGCTCGCCATGCCCTCCGCCTCTCCAAACCGGTCCAACGGTGTGGATAACAAATCGCGCGGACAGTTTATATCCCTTTGTTAGTTTTGCATCTCCGGTTTTGCAACCGCCGAGCTTTCGGCACTCTTCAAGCAGTTCCGGTCCAGCGGCGCGATGGATCGCGCCATCGACTCCTCCGCCGCCGAGAAGCGATGAATTCGCCGCATTGACGATCGCATCGACCGAAAGGATAACAATGTTTGCCTGAAGCGCCCGTAATCTGGTCATAAAGTTGTCTTTCGCCTCCTCGTTATCTTTACGGATTGGTATAAATGATTCGTTAAGTTTTGTATTTTTTGATTTCCCCGATAACCAATGGGTCGATTGCTTCACCAATGAGTACATCCCGATAATCGTTCTTGGCCAGCATTACCGTGGCTTTGAGCTTTTCCATAGATCCAGCGGAAATAATAACTATATCACGTTTCACTCGATCTTCTTCCCTGTGCCATGATTCTGTGCCGTACTCGGATAAAATATCCATGACTTCCGGAATCTGTTCCTCTGAAAAATATCTTTTAATCCAATCTTCTATCATTTGCCCTGAAATACGAAGTAAAGTAAAATGATTAAAGCGATCAGCAGAACACCGATAATTAATATTCGCGGAGAGAAGGCCGTTGGTTCAATCTTTGTAGAGCTTCCCATATTTTCAATACTGGTGGTTCCGTATTTTTTAGGTCCTGCCTGCATACCGCTAATGTCGCTTGCTGTAATAATGTTGTCTGGAGCAACACCGGTTTCTGCCGCCTTCAATACTTTTTCGTATAATTGGCGGACGTCCTGCGGCATCGCGTCAATGCTCTGATATTCCGTACCGTTGAAGATAATTTTAGTCTGCATCATTGCCGAGTTTGCCTGTTGGCCTGGGCCCGCCTGTGAAGCCATCGCCTTTTCAAAAGCATTCCGGATATCAGGAGGCATTTCTTCAATGGAGCCGTATTCCTTGCCGTTAATTTTGAATTTGCGCTTAACATTCACGTTTACGTTCATTACATTTTCCTCCTTAATTAGTGAAACTCCAATTCCGAAAGCGTAGCGTAGCGGAATTGGTAAGCTGAACAATCCCGCAAAGCGGAGGGTATAATACCCCAAAGCTTGCGCTGGGGTATTATACCAGTGATTCGGATAAAACAGACAAAGAAAATGTATATCTGCCTAACGAAAAAATCAGCCGGAGCGTAGCGATCGGCTGTATTGCCTTGTTACATGCTGTTATCATTTAATTAAACCGCTCAGTGTAATTGCCATCATTAGAAAAGCAACTCCTATATAGATTAGTAATTTCCATGATGCCTTTTTCAGATAAACAAAGCAGCATATGCCTGCAGTTGTATATAAAATTCCCATCTATGAATCTGGCAAGTTAACAAGTGCGGCGGGAAATAACATACCGTAGAACCCAATAAGGGCAATACCTACGCCGATAATAATTGCTTTAAATATAAAGGTCGCTATTAGTCTTTTGTTTATCATTATTATTTCACATGTAACATTTAATATACCAAGTTGGTATTCTACGAACTTTTGTGTAATCCTATATCAATTCAATAAAAATGAAAAGAGAAAAATGCGTCATAAAATCAAATACAAATGAACTTTCCCTGCTTGGTATTTTGTGGTAATAAAGACCAATCCCGATATGCTGTGCTATCGGGATAATTCAACTTACAAGTTTCAGTTCACTACATTCCTGAAACTTGAGTTTCATTAGTTCGATTTACAATTTGCAGTGCACTGTGTTTCTGAAACTTGGGTCTCATTAAATTATTACAGAGATTTGACTAATCATGAACATCTTGGATAGAAAATTTTATCGGCGCAATACACTGCAAGTTGCCCGCGCGCTTATAGGGAAAAAATTGGTGCGCCAAATTAACGGCCTTGAGCTTGCCGGAATGATCGTGGAGACAGAAGCCTATTGCGGCGGAGCGGACAGCGCCTGTCATGCTCACCGCGGCAAAACGCCGCGTAATGCGGTCATGTTTGGTGAACCCGGCCATGCTTATGTTTATTTTACTTACGGTATGCACTACATGCTCAACCTGGTGACTGAAGCAAAAGGCAGACCCTGCGCCGTGCTTATCCGCGCTGTTGTACCGCTTGCCGGAATAGAAGAAATGGAATTCCGCCGAAAGAGAAAAGGCGCTCAATTATCAAATGGCCCCGCAAAACTCTGTCAGGCTTTGGGCATTGACAAATCTTTGAACGGCTGGGATTTAACCAGCGGCAAAGAATTGTGGGTGGCTGATTACAAAAAAATCCCGGCCAAATTCATAAAAACAACTCCACGGATAGGCATTGATTATGCCAAAAAAGAACATAGAGAAGCTCCATGGAGATTCATATACCATTTCTAACTCAAGGTGCCGTCTTTGTTGGCAATACAGCTAGGAATTTAGACATAATCATCATTATATGGAATATTTCCAGAATTTAATTGACATATTGTCAAGTATGGCTATTTTAAGCCCAGGATGGATGAGAAAATGTCCATCAATAAAAGGAGGATATTTATGTTTACAGTTACAGATAAGGCATTGGAAGTTATCAAAGACTTTATCAAAGCAAAGAAAGCGGATTCCGCTGTGCGAATTACATTGTCTACGGGGTGTTCCGGGCCCGCTTTGGGCATGGCTCTGGATGATCCCAGAAATGAAGATGAGGTGTTTGAAGAAAAAGGAACAAAATTTGTCATTGATAAAGATATTTATAATCAGGCAAAGCCGATCAATGTTGATTTTGTAGATACGCCGCATGGGTCTGGATTTAAATTAACTTCCAGTCTTGTTCCTGCTGCTGGCGGTTCTTGCGGCTCATGTTGCAGTTGCTAGAAATATCGGGGGAGGAATTTTCCTCTCCTTTTTTTAACATCATGATTGAAGAAAACAAAACTCGAAAAAAAATTGATTTCGCTGAAAATCTTCTCCGGCAGGGGAAATATCGTGAGGCGATTGTTCTTTGTGAAGAAATTCACAAGGCTTATCCGGAAGAAGAATCCGTCTTGTTAATGTTATCCTGGGCATATTATGACAGTGGCGACACGAAACAAGCTATAAAACATTTAAATATACTATTGGAGAGGGAACTCAAACGAAAAGTTTTTACCGGTTTTGCCTTTGATGAACTTGTGCGTATCTACAAGCAGAAGAAAGATTTTAACAAATTGGTAAAAATTTGCGAAAGGGCGGTTGCTGCGCAACCAGAAGATGTCGGACTCCTAGTTGAATTGGGCAATGCCTATCTTCAATCAGGCCAGGCTAAAAAAGCTTGTGGCATTTATGAAAAAATCATTGGAATCGAAAACGACAATCCCGCTTTTTATTGCCACTGGGGCGAAGCTTTGTTTGCTGCCGGATTGATTCAAGAAAGCGAGCAGGCCTATCTAATGGCCAGCGAAATTGATCCTGACCAGCCTGATCGTTATTACTTCAAAATCGCTGTTTTGTTTCAGCAAGCGGGAAATCATAAAGAAGCTGAAAGATTATTAAATAAATGTATTACTGTAAATTCGTCAAATCCACTATATCATTGTTCATTAGGAGACAACCTTATTGTTTTGGGACAAATACCAAAAGCTTTGAAGGCTTATGAGACGGCCGTGCAATACGATAATCCCGGCGCGGGAGCTTACTATAATCGTTTAGGTCATGCACTTATGAAGGCCAACAATTTTTCACAAGCTGTTGAGGCTTTTAAATCGGCCATAGCTCACGATCCTGCACTGCCTTACTATTTAAGCTTAGCCGTAGCTTACAAAGGGATGGGTCTTGCTGATCGGGCTGATAAAATTATGTGTGAAGTAAAAAATTAGATAAGGTTAAATTTTTCCGTATTTGCGATTAAATTCCTTAAATACATGGTAAAAATAATCATTTTCCTCCATTTCTTTTTTAAGGATCAACCCCATTTCCGAAATTTCATCTTTATTAATTATCAAGTTGACACTTTTATTTAAAGAATGCATGTAGTCCATAGTCGCGAAAGTTGCACTGATTAAGACAACAAAAACTTGCCGACGAATAGACATAGATAAATGTTCCAAATAGTTGAGAAGATGATTAACTCCATCAGTACCGGTAGCGAAATTTTCATCAACGACAATGACATTAAAGGTGTGAAAACTTAAGTATTTTAAAGCTTCTTTAAATGTGGCCGATTCAATTATGTTAAAGTCAAGTGATTTTAATGTGCTGTTGATCTTTTGCCTGATGACAGGATCAGGTTCGCAAATCAGGGCTGTTTCATTATTTGTATCTTTATAACCAAAAGGCCGCCCAGAATAATCTATTTCTTCTGCTACTGAAGTCGATATTGATTTTTCTTCCTTCATGTCAATGTCCTAATAATCATTTCTCTACACGGTATTAAAATGATTCTTATTATTTTTTCCATGGGTCTTTAGTCTTGCCATATGATTTGTCAACTTCAAGAGTTCCCAAATCGGTGGTTTTTTCACCACGGGCGCTTTTTAGTGCGTCTATCCCACGATTCACGCTAGCTCTATTCGAAGCATAAGCGATCGCCGTATCTTCAGTAATCAAGCCTTTTTCAAAAAGATCAAGGATGCAATATTCAAAAGTCATCATGCCAAAAGCTTTTCCTTGCTGGATAATATCAGAAAATGTTTTGTCCTCAGATTCTCCGTGTAGGATAACGTCCTTGACACGCAGGCTTGTACTCAGCACTTCGAAGGCGGCAACACGGCTACCGCCAACTTTTGGCAGAAGGCGTTGACAGATAATCCAACGAAGCGAATCAGCAAGACGCGTTCGTATCTGGTTTTCTTCATCAACAGGAAACATGCCAAGGATACGGTTGATCGTTTGACCGGCATTAATTGTATGCAAAGTGCTCAGCACTAAATGACCTGTTTCAGCAGCATTTAGCGCAATTTCCACAGATTCACGGTCACGCATTTCACCTACAAGAATTACCTTTGGCGCCTGACGCAAAGCTGAGCGTAAACCATTGGCAAAGCTGTCAAAATCCTTACCCAATTCGCGCTGATTGATAGTGGCCATTTTTTGAGAGTGTGTATATTCTATAGGATCTTCCAGTGTAATTATATGATAAGAATATTTTTCATTGATTTCATTGATAACCGCAGCCAGAGATGTGGTTTTACCACTACCTGTAGCACCTGTTACCAGAACAATGCCATTCTTTTCAGACGCTATGCGGTAATAAGCATCTGGTAAAAACAGCTCTGCGCAAGTAGGAATTTGAGTTTCAAGTTTTCTTAAAACAATAGAGTAATGGCCGCGCTGTGAAAATATATTCACGCGGAAACGGGCAACATCTGGCAACTCGTATGATAAATCGCAGGAACCTTCTTTAATCAACCGTTCCATCAGCCTGTGGTCCTGATTAATCAAGTTTAGAGCAAAAATTTCTGTTTGAAACGGTGTAAGTTTTTCGAAATGCGGCCTTAAATCAACGCGGACTAATTGGCCGGCGGCCTCTACCTGAAAAGGTTTATCTACGGTCACGATAAAATCGGAAATTTCCACATTGGATTCCATCATTCTTGTCAGTATATGGTCTATTTCCGGTTTTCTCATAAGCTATCCATACAATAATTTATGCTTCGGTAAAGTCTGTTGGTGGATGTTTCAAAAGCGGACGGAATCTGGCTTTATCGTTCGCTTTGATGTAAGCCTCGTCAGCGCCGATCCAACCGCGGCTATAAAGATCCATAATTCCGTCGTCCAAAAGTTGCATTCCGTATTTTTTACCCGTCTGCATCATGGAAGGAATTTGATAGGTTTTAGATTCGCGGATCAAATTACGCACCGCAGGGGTGGCAATGCAAATCTCCAGAGCAACACAGCGGCTTTTGATGTCAATTCTTTTGAACAGAACCTGTGAAACAACCGCGCGTAAACCATCGGCCAGTGTGGAGCGGATTTGCAATTGTTCGGTTGACGGGAAAACCTCAATTATTCGATCAACTGTTTTTGCCGCACTGGTTGTATGGACAGTGGAAAAAACCAGATGGCCGGTGGATGCGGCTTCCACGGCAAGCGAGATAGTTTCTAGATCGCGCATTTCACCAACCAGAATAATGTCCGGATCTTCACGCAATGCTCCACGCAGTGCTGTAGCAAAAGATTTAGTATGGAGTCCCACTTCCCGTTGGTTAACAATACAACCTTGACTCTTATGAACAAATTCAATAGGATCTTCAATTGTAATGACATGGTCCTTGCGCAGGCGGTTAGCTTCATCAATAAGGGCCGCCAGTGTTGTGGACTTGCCGCAGCCCGTAGGGCCGGTGACCAGCACAAGACCACGCGGGAGAGCAGCTAATTTTGATATCACGCTAGGGAGTCCCAGTTCTGCACAAGTTGAAATTCTATCGGGTATTTCGCGAAATACGGCACCTATACCGTTTTTTTGCCGGAAATAATTGACGCGGTAGCGTGCGAGTGAAGGGACTTCATAAGCAAAATCAATGTCGCCTGTTTCTTCAAAAAGTTTAATTTTAAATTCCGGCGTGATTTCGTAGAGAAGCACTTTCAAAGAATCAGAGGTGAGAACGTCATATTTAATCCGCTCAATATCACCGCGGATTCTAAGAGCAGGTTGTTGACCGGAAACAAGATGAAGATCTGATGCACCCTGCTCATGCATAAGATGAAAAAAAGCATCAATTTTCGCCATGTATTTTTCTCCTCGTTGGGAATTGATTATCTTCTATCATTTTTCTTTCGAGAAAAGAATAAAATAATTTAAAGGGTGCAAATTTTATGACCGCATAGATATTTTTTACCAGCTTTCCATTTATAAAAAATTACTTGTGAATATAGAAAAAATCAATGAGTTTACCAACTCAGGTGTCATATTAACAATTTCTTGACACTAAGACAAGCAATAATATATGCTCTCCTACGTTTTTCCCCTATGGGAATTTGGAATATTGGGGATGTAGCTCAGCTGGGAGAGCGCGGCGTTCGCAACGCCGAGGCCAGGGGTTCGATCCCCCTCATCTCCACCAAAAGACAATCCGACAAAATTCAAAGAAATACAAAAACCGTTAGAAGTAGATGTTTTTTATTGCTATTAGTCAAATTTTTTTGAAAGAAAAATATTGTATAATTATAAGCCAATGAATGATTCTTGTGTTTCAAATCTTTTTTAGATTTACCACGGGATCATAGTGTCACGGCTGACCTGCAGAGTGGAGCCACCTCCGGCTGGAGCAGGGGGATTCCAAGTCGTGGGATTTGAAGCGCAAATATTACAAATGCAGTACATTAATATTCGTTAGTTGTAATGAGACTTGCCGACTATAGGAAGCGTTAGTCGAAGTAGTGAGTCGCAAATTTCAGAAGCGTAGCGCCTGAAATTTGCTAGACGAACTATCCCTTGTGTAAAGCACATAGGGATACCCCACAGCTTGCTTTGGGGTATAATATCCGTGGTTGACATAAAAGACCACCCATCGTATGATCTTAACGTAGTAGCGGAGAGGTTCGGGGAACATTTGGAATGAAGACCAATAAAGGTGGAAGAAAATGATTCAGGATCGTCTTGACAAAATTGAAGAGCTGTTGAAGCAGAGCAGCACGGTCAAAGAGAGTGACAAGGCCGAGCTATTGAGTCTCCTGACGACCCTGAGGACTGAAATTGCCGGCCTTTCCCAGACTCACCATGAGCAGGCGGAAAGCATCGCCGGCTTTGCCGAATTATCAGCCCGTGAAGCCACGCGCAGCGAAAAAAGTCCGGAACTCTTTAATTTATCGATTAAAGGCCTGGCCTCATCGGTTCAGGGCTTCGAAGTATCTCATCCAGAACTAGTGGAGATTATCAATACCTTCTGCACAATGCTCGCTAAGCTGGGAATCTAGAACCATTACTCCGGCCACCTATCCTGTGGATTTGTTCATTCACTCCTGAAATTGATTATCTCTCTTAGCAAAAACTCCTTGTATTTTGCATAACCTATTGAGATAATAATACCACTTCTAAATCAAAGCGCTATTTTTGTTGGCGTCATTGTCGGCGTACTCAACGTATGTATAACGCGTGACCTTTAGGTTATACGCCTCGTCGCCTCAATATCATCTTTGATTTAGAAGTGGTATAAATCTCATAAAATAAATTCAGAGTTTGGAGCACTCGAAAGTAAAGAGTGAAGAACGGACATTCTGGAATAAAAAGGAGGAATGGATCGTAATGGCCGAAAAAAGGAAAGCGAAACGACCGAAAAAAAGCGAAAACAAGAGGACGGAACAAAAAAAAGAGGACGAACTAAGAAAGGCGGAACGACTGAATGAAGAGCACAAGATCACAATAACAGTCCTCTCCGAAGGCGGAAATCTTCCTAAAGAAAAAATCCTTTATAAATTCAGCAAGGATATTTCTGAGTCTGGCATTAAAATTCAGGGAAATATTCCTTTGCCCATCGATACCCTCCTCAAAATAGATTTAACATTAGAGCGTCTACGCCAAAAGATAACTGCTCTCGGAAAAGTAAAATGGGTCGAATTCAACACGGAGGATGGGTCTTTTGAGGCGGGAGTGGAATTCGTCGATACATCCAGCGAAGCGATCCAGAAAATTGAGGATTACATTTTATCGAAACAGAAGTATACAAGTCTTAATCCGCTCGGTGTGCCGTTTTGGATTTTTGCGAAATTTAACAAAGCTAAATCGAAGTAGACAAAAGGCATTTTTTACACATTAATTGCTGATGTACCCTTGATAATTCACGTCAGTTCACCGTGCTCTTTAAAAAGATATGGAGAGAGATACATGATAAAAAAAACCGAAGAATCCTTTGGAGGGAGAATCCGAAGACTGAGAGAATCAAAAGGACTCAGTATAGAGATTCTCTCGCACGATGCCGGTTATACAGTTGACTTCCTGAAAGAGATCGAGGAAGATAAAATAGCCCCGCCTGTCGCGGTAGTCCTCCAATTGGGCCGGGTCCTCAAGGTTGACATGGATCAACTCCAGGAAAATCGAGACAAAGAAGCATCCAGGAGACGGACAACCAGCCACAAAAAGAGAGTTGCCTCGTATGCATACGAACCCCTTACCAGACCGGGAGAGGAGAAACACTTAAGGGCTTATCGAGTAACCATTGATCCCCAGACCGAACATAAAGGTGTTGAGTACCATCATGAGGGGGAAGAATTCGTTTATGTTCTTCATGGTGGCCTCACGATTCAAGTGGGTCAAAACACTTCAACCTTGAAGAAAGGGGAGTGCATCAACTTTGATTCCTCCATTTCCCATAAGCTCAGCAATCCAACCCGGGAGAAGGCAGAGCTCCTGGTTGTCATATATGTGCCGTAAGGAGTGGACATGTCGTTTCAACTGACTGCAGAACAGAAAATGGTCAGACTCATGGCCAGAGATTTTGCCAGGAAAGAATTAGAGCCTGCGGCTGCCAAAAGGGACAAGGAAGAGATATTCCCCATGGATGTGGTGAAGAAAATGGGGCAGCTCGGCCTGCTTGGAATGATGGTTCCTGTTGAGTATGGTGGCGCCGGCGCCGGTGCGGTAAGCTATTGTCTGGCTCTTCAGGAAATCGCCTATTCGTGTGCATCAACCGCAGTGACAATGTCAGTAGCCAATCTCTCTACAGAGCCGTTACTCAAATTCGGTGATGAAAAACAGAAAGCTAAATATCTTTTTGGGCTTGCGCAGGGAGAACTGCTAGGATGTTTCGCCCTTACTGAACCGGGTGCCGGTTCAGATCCCGGGAGCCTCTCTATAAGGGCAGAGGATAAAGGAGACTATTATCTGATCAACGGGACAAAGATATTCATTACTCACGGACAGTATGCTGATGTAGTGAATCTCATTACAAGGACAGGTCCGGAAAAAGGCAGCAAGGGTCTCTCGGCTTTTATCGTGGAAAAGGGTACTCTAGGATTTTCGATAGGCTCACGGGAAGATAAGATGGGGTTGAGGGCTTCCAATACAGTGGAGCTTCTCTTCAGTGACTGCAAGGTTTCGAAGGAAAATCTGCTGGGAAAGGTGGGTGCCGGGTTCAAAATAGCCATGACAGCCCTGGATAGCGGCCGCATCGGTATAGCATCGCAGGCTTTGGGCATCACCCGCGCATGCCTCGATGAAAGCATCCGCTATGCCAAAGAACGCAAACAGTTCGGCAAAACCATCAGCTCGTTCCAAGCCATTCAGTGGATGATCGCTGACATGGCTACAGGGATCGAGGCAGCGAGTTTACTTATTTTGTCCGCTGCATGGAAAAAAGACCAGGGCATGCCTTTTACAAAAGAGGCCTCCATGGCCAAGCTTTTCGCCTCGGAATTGGCAAACAAGAGCGCCTATCTTGCGTTGCAGATCCATGGTGGATACGGCTATCTAAAGGACTTCAAGGTAGAGAGGCTCTATCGTGATGCCAGAGCCACTTCTATATATGAAGGCACATCTGAAATACAGAGGCTGGTCATTGCGAGGGATCTTCTGAAAGATCAGAACCATGACTGACATAACTGAAAAGAAACCATCAGAAGGAGATAATAATGGATTTTGAATTATCCAACGAAATGAAAATGCTCGCCGATATGGCATACAAGTTTGCTGTCCAGGAAGTGGAACCTGTGGCACGGAAGGCAGACGAGGAAGAAAAATATACTCCTGATATCCGCAAGAAAGCTGGCGCTAATGGTTTGATCGGTTGCTGGATACCTGAGGAATTTGGAGGAAGCGGCGCAGGTTTTCTCGGCAACACAATCATAACTGAACAGATTGCCCGGGTATGCATGGGTATAGGTCTGAATATAACTGCGGCCACATTCGGATGTGAAAACATTCACTACTATGGAACAAAAGAGCAAAAAGAGAAATACCTTCCTCCTGTTTGTGCGGGAGATGCGGTATTTGCAGGCGCCTATACGGAACCGAACGCAGGCACGGATGTGGCAGGTTACAAGACACGGGCTGTTCAGGATGGCAATGACTATGTAATCACCGGCAATAAAATGTTCATCACCAACGGCACAATCTGTGACTGGATGGTGGTACAGGCCATTACCGATCCGGACCAGAAAGTTCACAAAAGTTTCAGTCAGTTTATAGTGCCTGCCGATGCACCGGGGATCACGAAAACCAAGATCAGAGGTAAATTGGGAATCAGGGCCAGCGACACGGCAGAAATAGCACTCGATGAGGTGATGGTTCCCAAGGAGAACCTTATCGGCAAGAGAGGGGCTGGATTCCACCAACTCATGCATTTTTTTGATACCACACGAGTGATGGTTGCTGGCCAGGGTTTGGGACTATCCCAGGCATGTCTGGACGAATCAGTCAAATACTGTAAGGAGAGGACTGCTTTCGGAAAGCCGTTGGGTTCATTCCAGATTACATCGCAAAAGCTTGCCGAGATGTGGATCAAAATAGAGGCTCTGCGAAATATTACGTACAAGGCCGCATGGCTGCTTGATTCCGGTCATCCTGATTATCACCTCTCCGCAATGGCAAAATACCTTGCCGGACAAACAGCAGTTTTCTGCGCCAATCTTGCAGTGGAGCTTCACGGAGGATACGGATATATCGAAGAGTACAAGGTGCAGAAATTTTATCGTGACGCCAAGATACTTGAACTCTACGAGGGAACCAAGGAAGCAGAGATCATGACGCTCGGTAAGGTTCTTTTGTCGCGTTAGTGATACACCGCATACACTAAGAAATTATATACGCGGATAAAAGCAAAGAGGGACTTATTTGCATAAATACGACATTCTATGAAGAGCTGAAAGCTGACCGCTACGGCTGTAAAAGCAACATCCTTCTTTTCCCGAGGAGCCGACAAGCGATCAATTTTTTATTGACATAAATGGCCGACAATTTTATAGTTCACCTATGAATAAGAAACCCCTTATCAAATAAATCATGATTCAAGAAAGGAATTATATGCGTAAAATTATCATTTGTATTTTTGTTTTGCTATTGGCTGTTCCGGCATGGGCCGTCCAGCCGCAAACTGAGGACCAGAAGACTCTCTACGCGCTGGGTGCTGACTTGGTAAAAAGGCTGTCCGTTTTTAACCTGTCCACGGAGGAGTATGAATTTGTCAAGCAAGGCATGACCGATGCCGCTGCCGGTAATAAGTTAGAAGCAGATCCGGAAGCTTACAAGCAGAATATCAATTCCTTGTTTCAAACAAGAATGCAGGCCGCCGCGCAAAAGCAAAAAGAATTGGCCAAACCCTATTTAGAGAATGCTGCCAAGGAAAAAGACGCGCAGAAGATGGCTTCGGGCCTTATTTACCGGCAAATCAAAGCCGGAACCGGCGCTCAACCCAAAGCGTCGGACATTGTCAAAGTTCATTACACCGGGACTTTAATTGACGGCAAGGAATTTGACAGCTCCGTCAAACGCGGTCAGCCCGTGGAATTTCCGCTGGGACAGGTTATTCCCTGCTGGACAGAAGGCGTCGGAAAAATGAAAGTCGGCGGCAAGGCCAAACTGGTGTGTCCTTCGGATATCGCTTACGGTGATCAGGGCAGACCGCCGATTATTCTCGGTGGTGCGACACTGGTTTTTGAAGTGGAGTTGCTGGGCGTGAAGCATCCTGCCACCGCAGCCACAGCTCCCAAGAAACCATCGACGCCCAAGGCAAAATCAAAATAATAATTTGATATAATATCATTTTAAAATCATATGCATGAAAGGGGCGGGATGCAAACCCGCCCCTTCTGTATAATTCCCATCTTCGAAAATAAAGATGATCGGTGTACCAGCTCACTAATTCGGTAACTTTTGGGATATTATCAAAGCGATAAATTTTTTTATGACAATTATTGAAATCAAAAAACTGGCCAAAACTTTTGGCAAGATTCAAGCTGTGCGCGGCATAGATTTGAATATCGGGAAAGGTGAAATATTCGGCCTCTTGGGACCTAACGGCGCAGGGAAAACTACAACCATTGGGATGCTCTGTACCATTGTCCGGCCGACTTCAGGCAGCGCCACATTGGCGGGTTTTGATGTCGTAAAAAATCCAGCCGAAGTCCGGCGTCAGGTTGGCATAGTTTTTCAAGACCCGACTTTGGATACGGTTCTAACTGGCCATGAAAATCTTGAACTTCATGCCCGCCTCTATGGTGTGCCTGCTGCCCAACGGGAAAAAAGAATAACGGAAATGCTGGAGCTTGTTGATCTCCAAGGGCGCAGTAAAGATATAACCCGTACTTATTCGGGCGGAATGCGCCGCAGGCTGGAGCTGGCGCGCGGCCTTTTGCATAAACCGGCGGTACTCTTTTTGGATGAGCCGACGCTCGGCCTTGACCCGCAGACACGCGCTCGCACCTGGGATTACATCAAAAAAATGGCGCGAAAAGAGCAGACTACAGTTGTCCTGACCACCCATTATATGGAAGAAGCGCAACTCGTGTGCGACCGCGTGGGTATTATAGACCACGGGCAGATCATGGCGCTGGATGCTCCGGATAATCTCAAGGAATCCATGGGCGGTGATCTGGTCGTTATTCGGGCAAAAGAACCGCCTCTGCAAAAGATACACACCCTGCCTTATGTAAAAGACGTGAAAATAAATGATGGCACTGTGGAGATAACTATGAAGGATGCTCATCTCCACCTGCCGGAACTGCTTTCCATCATTCCCGGTGTTGAATGCGTGGAAACAAGAGTACCGACACTCAATGATGTTTTTATCAAACTGACAGGCCGCGATATCCGGGAAGATTCACCGGAAGACTCCGGCAGTTGGGTTGACTCCGTGGCGCGTTACCGTCAGAGGGGAAAATAAATGGTACGAACCCCAGAATAAGCTCTGGACTCAAATAATGTAACGCAGTAAATTTAGTGGTATTAAACCAAACCCCGCAAAGCTTGAAGCTTGCGGGATAAATTCGACTAAGATTTTTGCTTCGCTTATTGCTTGCAAAAATCAAGTCTCATTAATAAACCGATGAGCGATAATAGTCTGCAAAAAGAATTGATGGGAATTTACGCCTTATGGTGGCGTGAGTTTAAAGTATTTCAGCGGGAAAAAAGTAGAATTGTCTCCAGTATTGTTCAGCCGCTGATGTGGCTGTTCCTTTTCGGCAGCGGTGTGGGAGCCAGTGTCAATATCAGCGACATCAATTATCGGGATTACATTTATCCGGGCATACTGACTATGTCGGTGCTTTTCGGATCGGTATTTTTTGGACTTTATATTGTCTGGGACCGGAAGCTGGACGTGCTCAAGGCTGTGCTGGTAGCACCGGTATCCCGCGTCAGTATTTTTATGGGCAAGGTGCTGGGCGGCTGCACGGATGTTACTTTGCAGATTCTTATACTTTTCATTTTCTCGTTTTTATTTCCTTCAGTCAATCCATGGGGAATACCGCTAGCATTATTATTTTTGTTGATAACATCAATCGCGCTTGTTTCTCTGGGATTGGCTATCGGATCATTGCTGGAGAGTCTGGAAGGCTTTCAGGTTGTTTCGGCATTTGTTGTCTTTCCGCTTTTCTTCCTCTCCGGCGCTCTTTTCCCGGTGGATAATAAGCTGCCTTTGTGGCTGCAAAGCCTGGTTAAGCTCAATCCGTTGACTTACGCAGTGGACGGCGTCCGCGGCGCTCTGCTCAATGTGAACGCTTTTCCTTTTTATATCGATTTCGGCGTCATCACTTTCTTTGCCGTAATTATGTTTCTCTCTGGAAGCATTTTGTTCAGCAGGATGAAATGATATACTAAATCTATGTATTATCAAATATTAAAAAAATCATTGTCTTTTGAATAACCTGTTGAGATAATAACACTTAGTAATTTTTTAGGATTTGAAATGTCCGGAAATAAAGTGTAAACAACGAGGAGTGAATCGTTATGGACGAAAGAAGGAAAACGCAACGACTGGAGGAGGAGAACGAGATCACCATAACTATCGTCTCAGGAGGAGGAACTTCTCCTAAAGAAAAAATCCTCTATAACCAGAGCAAGAATATTTCTGTTTCCGGTGCCAGAATTCAGGCCCATATTTTTTTGCCCGTCGATACCCTTCTCATGATAGAAATGACATTAAAAACTCTGCGCCAAATGATTATAGTCATTGGAAAGGTAAAATGGATCAAAGTAGTTTTTGAGGATGAGTCTTATGAGGCAGGCGTGGAATTCTTCAATACACCAAACGAAGCGATCAAAAAATTGTCGGAGTACATCTTGTGGAAACAAAAATTTAAAAGTCTAAATAAAGGAGATAGGTACATTTAAATTCGCGACTTGTAATCATCTGGTTCCTACCAGATGGCTTCACTCTGTGATCGCGTCAGGGGGAAAGATGTTTTCTATATGCAAGAAACCTCACCACTTTGCAATGGCGAGGTTTCTTTTTGAACCGACTGAAGCTTGTAAGTTGTAATGAGACTCGCTGACTATAGGAAGCGTTAGTCGAATTATCCCGCGAAGCGGAGGGCATTATACCCATGATTAAATTCTATTTAGCATATGATGCATTAATCTGATCCTTGTATTTTTCAAATACAACGCGCCTCTTGAGTTTCATCGTCTGGGTTAGCATGCCGTTCTCCAGTGAAAAAGTTTGATCAATAAAAATAAATTTCCTCGGGATTTCATAGCTTCCGTAGGTGGCCTTTAATTGGTTTACTATTTCATTTTCGAGGAATTTCTTTGTCTCCTCCTTTTTCAACAGTTCGGCATGGTCTTTGGGCAAATTACTTTTTTCAGCCCATTTATCCAGGGCCACAAAGTCCGGGATGATCAGGGCGACATTAAACTCATGACCTTCCCCGTATATCATGGCGTTTTCAATATAATGATTCAACTTGATATCTTCTTCAATGGATACCGGGAATACATATTTACCATTTTCTAGTTTAAACTGTTCTTTGAGTCTTCCGGTAATAAACAGGAAGCCCTCTTCATCAAGACGTCCGCGGTCGCCCGTCCGGAATCCGCCGTCCGGCGTCATAACGGCCTTTGTGGCTTCAGGTTTGTTATGATACCCCTGCATCACGTTAGGTCCATAAATGATGATCTCCCCATCGTTTGCATCCGGCCCGACAACCGATTTGTCGATCACGATTTTGCCCAGACCCATGGCGGGACCTACGCTGCCTATCTTGTATTTCGTCGGGCGGTTCATGGTTGCGCCGGGCGATGTCTCGGTTAATCCGTAAGCGTCATAAAGCGGGATACCCATATCCCAGAAAAAATGAGAAATTTCCGGATTCATCATGGCGCTTCCTGTCATTGAGCCCTTTAATCTGCCGCCAAGCTTCGCCCGGATTTTCTTGAAAACTATCGCGTCTGCAATTTTATATTTCAGGTTGGTCTTAAAACAGGATTTGCCCTGTGC
>Ga0209777_10002473_pt1 | contig 24197 bp, 18 predicted proteins | sample FrelakmetHBP12HB_FD_187147 | JGI IMG/M metagenome (GOLD analysis project Ga0209777, IMG submission 187147) | Freshwater lake sediment microbial communities from the University of Notre Dame, USA, for methane emissions studies -HBP12 HB (SPAdes)... | ecosystem: Environmental > Aquatic >... | reverse complement strand
AGTCCTCCTATGGAATACTGGCCACATGCTACTTTTAAATTGAAATCGATGCAGGTCATTTTTTCTGTTTTGATATGCTATTTTAAATGCTTAATAGTTTTTTGGGAAATTTAACCGGCCACTTCTGATTTCAAATATATATGAAACAGATGCGCCGAATCAGAAAGGTTTTATCGGGCAGGATTGCATGATCCTGCTGCTTGTAGCTTTCAGCCAGCCTTTTTCCATGGGCGCGACAACGGTTGCGCACCTTATCGGCTTTAAAAGAATTGCTTAGCCCGAATTATTCATCAAAGATATTTCACCGGCCAGCCGAGGCGGGGAAAAATTAAGGAACAAGAAGGAGGCCGGCTGTTCCCTTTCATGTTCCTGGAAAGGTAATCGTTCTCAACCAATACCGTCAAATCCGCAACACATACCAGTAGTTATATTTCAGATTTTGGAACGCACAGGGTGGTGAGAGCCAGTGCGCCAAGAATCAGCACCATGCCCAATATCTCCAGGAGTTGGGGGCTTTCGCCCAGTTGCCATGAAGCAGCCAGCAGCCCCACCACAGGTATGATTAAGCCACCCAACCCCGCAGGCAAATGTTTGAGTGCATACAGCTACAGCATTGTCCGCTTTACCCGTCTCAAAAAATCTTATCTTATCTACCGGGATGCCCCGCCTTGTAGGCGGGGAGCATCACATACTCATTTAAACGTAAAAATATGAGAAAACAAAAAAACCCCTGATTTCCCAGGGGCTTTTGTATTTTATGAAATTGCTTTAAATTACAATATGGCGGAGGGAGTAGGATTCGAACCCACGGACGTTTCCGTCAACGGTTTTCAAGACCGCCGCCTTCAACCACTCGGCCATCCCTCCGCAGGGTTGAAACACTACCATTATCGGACCGCGCAAGTCAAGAGCCGTTTTTTATGGCAACGACGGCAGCAGCTGTTTTTACAGGGGATTAGCCTATTTTTTCGATCCCGCCCATATATGGCCGCAGCACTGCAGGAACGATGATTGAGCCGTCGGGCTGCTGGTAATTTTCAACGACCGCGACAAAAGTTCTCCCGACGGCAAGGCCCGAGCCGTTAAGCGTATGGACAAATTCGACTTTTTTCGTGTCGGCCCTGCGATAGCGTATGCCGGCGCGGCGGGCCTGGAAATCGCCGAAATTGCTGCATGAGGAAATTTCGCGATAGAGATTTTGCCCCGGCAGCCATACCTCGATGTCATAGGTTTTGGCCGATGAGAAGCCGAGGTCGCCCGTGCAGAGGCATGAAACGCGGTAGTGGATATTAAGGCGCCGTAAAACCTCCTCGGCGTTCAAAAGCAGGGCCTCAAGCTCAGCATAGGAGCTTTCGGGCTTTGCAAACTTCACCAGCTCCACCTTGTTGAACTGGTGCTGGCGAATAAGTCCGCGCGTATCCTTGCCGTAGGAGCCTGCCTCGCTTCTAAAGCAGGGCGTGTAGGAAACATACTTGACCGGCAGCTCTTCATCGCTCAGTATTTCCCCTGCGTGAATATTGGTCACGGGCACTTCGGCCGTCGGGATAAGAAAATAGTCGGTGTTCTGAATTTTGAAAAGATCTTCCTCGAATTTCGGCAGCTGGCCGGTGCCGGTCATTGACTGGCGGTTGACCATCAGGGGCGGCAGCACCTCGGTATAGCCATGCTGGGTGGTGTGCAGGTCGAGCATGAAGTTGATAAGGGCCCGCTCGAGCCGGGCGCCTGCGCCTTTGTAGAGGCTGAACCGGGCGCCGGTGATTTTCACCGCCCGTTCAAAGTCAAGGATGCCAAGATTTTCGCCGATGTCGAAGTGCTGTTTGGGCTCAAAGGCAAACTGCGGTTTTTCTCCCCAGGTGCGCACAACGGGATTGTCTTCGGCCGAGACCCCCACGGGTGTCGTATCGCTCGGGAGATTGGGTATGGTCATGAGCAGGGCTTCCTGCTCGCCTTCGACCTTCTTCAGCCCATCCTCGAGATTTTTGATTTCGTTTGAAATTTCTTTCAGCTGCGCGAACCGACCTGCCGGCACATCCTGTTTCTGCTTTTTTGCAGCTGCAATTTCATCGGATGCGCGGTTGCGCTCGGCCCGCAGGTTTTCAAGGCGGTGCAGCTGCTCGCGGCGCTGCCCGTCCAGGGCCAGCAGTTCGTTAAGCCCTGCTGCGGCCCCGCCGCGGGTCGAAAGCTTCTGCTGTACGGCTTCTGCATTGTCGCGTACAAACTTGATGTCAAGCATGAAAATAGAACCTCAGAATATAGTTTCCCTGACGGCTAGGCTGCTTTCAGCCACTTCTGAAACTGGCGAAAGCCTTTTTCCTTCCACTGCTCGCTGTGCACGTCCATGAGAAACTCCGTGTACAGCCCGTCCAGCAGTATATTGAGCGACTCGATGCACATGATGCGGCCGAAAAACTGCTCGTCTTTGTCGGCGGCCTTGGGCATGTCGATCTTAAGGCCTGAAAGCTCCATGCGGTCGCCGCGCAGGGTGAAGGTCCAGGTGTTTTCGCCGTGCTCGATGCGCAGCCGCGCCTCGCGCGCCTTCTTGCCTGACCGCACTGCGAGCTTTATGTCCTGATTGGTAAAGTCATCGCCCGTATAGGAGACGCTGTTGGGAGGGGCCGCCCTGTCGTCTTCCATGACGATCTTGCCGTCTATCCAAAGGAAGAAGTTTTCGCCTGATGGCAGCTCCATCTTTCCGGCGTGTTCGTCGGTTTTATAGCAGAGCCAGGTGAGAAAATCACGGCCGAAGGTGTTTTGTTTGCGGATGGCCTCGTCATTCATTGGTAAAGCTCACTGAAGGAAAATGGATTTCAAGGCCGGAATGCTTCTCTGCGGCAACGCCAGCCAGATCATAGGGCAGTAGCCGGCCAAGTTTGAGGCCGAAGGCGCGAAAGAACCAGCCCACGAATTCCTCATTTGCCGCAGCACTGGTGGAAAAGAAAAGTATCGAGTTTGTCACCGTATTCCAGCACACGTCAAAAAGCGTGGGGGCGGGCAGCGACCTTTTTACCAGCTCCTGCCGCACCTGCTCCTTAAGAAGGTCGCGGTCTTTTTTTCGGAGCACCTCAAGGCCCGAATTTTTTTTGTATTTGATCTCTTCCCGCAGCATGGCCGCTTTCATTGCAAGGCCCGGCACCCGGCGCACGTCGATACGAAGCGAAAAGGCAAAATAGGGCTCCTTGGAAAAATGCAGGTCGTCGAAAAACGTCGAGGCCATGTTTTCGGCAGACACCCACCCGGCGGATTTTTCGTTCAGGGTGCCGGCCTCGATCTCGCGGAAGGAAAACTCCTTGAGCTTCTCAAGAGCGAATTCCTTCACCCGCTCGGGCGGGTCATCGATCAGGCGGTAGCGCACATAGCTTGCAGATCCGGTATAGAGGCCCATAGTGTATCTCCAAATTTCGACAACTGTAGGCAGGACTAAGCGCAACGAGTCCGGCATTTAATACGTTTTAAACGAGAATTATATATACCTTCACGGCGGCCAAATGGCAAGGACAAAGCTGAACGCGCCCGCACAGATTACTGCGCGATCTCCTGTTCGATGGCATCATTGAGGCAGTACGGCCCGGCAAGGGGCTTGCCGTCAGCGAATATGCTTCGGTCTTTTAAATAAATTTTGCCGTCTGCAAAAGCCTTCACCGTCTGCACGACAAGCGGTATTTCACGCCGTGCGCCTTCCTGGCGGATTTTTGCAAAAAGCGGATTCTGCTCGCCCTCATCCCGTGTTATCTGCTGAAGCGTTGCGCGCTTACACTTTTGGTCGACATCTTCCCACAGCGGGTCAAATCCCGGGCCACGGATCGGGAAGGTCACGTAGGTAATGGGCGGGCCCTTGTCAAGCTCTTCAATGACCAGGTGCATCATGTTGCCGCTTGCACCGGCGCGCGCGCCGATAAGCTCCCAGATTACTTCCTGCCATGTGCCCGCAGGGCCGGTGGGCGCCGCAGGATGCAGGTTGACCATGTCATATGCCGCGCACATCTCGGGCCCGAGCACCAGCATATAGCCGGCGAGCACGGTTATATGGACATCGGGCGTCCCCAGCCGCTGCATGACTTCCCGGTCATACTCCAGGCGCCACCGGGCCATGGCTGCAGGGTCGGTGCTGCCCTGCTTGCGCAGGTCGGGCTTGAAATGCTTGGATGAAAAGCAGACAAGCGGCAGGCCATACTCCTGCACCTGTCTGATATAACGGTCGCTGCCTTCGGCATCGCCGGGCTCGCGGCTGCAGAAAAAAAAACCCATATCGGCTTTGATTCTGCCGTTTTTCAGTGCGCCAACGATGGCATGCAGCAGATTAAGCGAGCCCTGCCCGCGTCCCGTTGAAAACCAGCCGATCCTGTACATCGTGCAACTCCCTTCGTAAATAAAAACTTAAAAACGTGAATATTTTTTATATCATGCTGCCGCAGGAAAAGATGTGGATGAAAATTTTTTGCAGCAGCCGGCCGTGCCGTTATTGAAGGGACATGAGGTAGGTTCTCAGGTTTATTTTTTTGTTTTTAATGTCTGCCTTGCGCCTGATATTGTCGCGGTGAAACTCGACGGTTTTGCGGCTTACATCCAGAATTTCAGCAATCTGTTTCGTGTTTTGCCCGTGTTTGATAAAGTTTGCGACTTCGATTTCCATTGGGGTCAGCTGCAGATGTTTAAGGGAGAGGGCCTGCAGAAAAGGCGAGATAATATCCTGAAGATTCGCCTCAAGTATGTCCAGATACGAAAGCTCCCGCTTATCGAGCTTGGCGTTCTTGAGTTTTTGAAGACATGGGGTAATGAGCCTGTTGACATTGGTCAGAACTTTGTCCTCAAGTGCTGACTTGTCCTCCTCGCGGCGTTTAAGGAGCACCCGCAGAGCCGTATTGACCTCCTCAAGCGTTGCTGTCCGATCGACCACTTTTTGCTCAAGCTCGGTGTGGGCGTGCTTGAGTTTCTCCTCCATTTCTTGGCGCTGCGTGACATCGCGGATAATGGAGATGAAATAGTTGCCCTGCTGCGTTTTCCACATGCCGATGGAAACCTCTGTGGCAAAGATGGAACCGTCTTTGCGCAATCCGTGGCCCGAGAAGTATTTGCCCTTGAAAAAATCCTGGCTTAGCTCACGCGCGTCATCAAAGCTCTTTTTATCGGCTGTGCGATCTTCAGCAACGATAAGCAGGTGGATGGGCTTGCCCAGAATTTCCTGCTCAGTGTACTGGTACACATTTTCTGCTCCCTTATTCCAAAAAATTATGGAGCCTGCAGTGTCGGCGGCTACGATTGCCTCTGGGGCCGACATGGCAAGCGCCCTGAAGCGCTCCTCGCTTTCCCGTAGAGCTGCCTCTACCTGTTTGCGGATGGTGATGTCGCGCACAGCGACAACAGCGCCCGTGGTGCTTCCTGCGTCGTCCTTCAACAGCGAAAGATTTATCTCAACGTCGATATCCGACCTGTCTTTTTTTGCGTATTGTGTCTCATAGTGTTTAAGAGATCCTTTTTCCATCAGGAGATCCTGCACCGGCGAGGGCATGTCGGGCACGAGCTTCCTGGTATAGAGCACGGAATAATGCAGGCCGTGCAGCTCTTCGTCTTCGTAGCCGAGTATATCGGCAAAAGCACGGTTTGCGCGGATGATGTAGCCGTCGTAGCTGGTCACAAACATGCCGTTGTCGGTGGTCTGGAAAATGTTTTCAAGAAAATCGCGGGCCTGCTTCATGGTTCTGGCCTGGAGCTTGTGCTGCGTAATATCACGCATGACGGCAAAAGCGCCTGTTCGGTTGCCCGACCCGTCGCGTAGCAGCGTAAAATTCCCTTCCACCGGAACAAGCTTTTTATCAAAGCGGGCAATATAGAATTCATAGCTTGCTATTTTGCCGCTTTTTAAAAGACGGCCTGTCATCTCAATACTTTTTTCATAATAGGCCTGATCGATGGTTACCGACTCGCCGTAGGTTGTCTCCTGTACACCCTCTTCCACAAAGGCAAGCAGGAGCGGTTCCCGCTGCAGGATATCCTCGGGTCCGCAGTTCAGCAGATCAAGAAATGCTGGGTTTGCCCGCACGATGCGCCCATCACTGTCCAGCACCGTTATGGGGTCAATGGATGTTTCAATGATAGTGTCAAGAAGAAGCGTGCTGGCGAGGGCGCGCTGCAGGTCCTGCCTGCATGCAGCAAGCTCGGACTCAAGGCTGGGAAGCCGGTTTTCAAGTTCTTCCTTCACGGGGGCCTTTCCATGGCTGCTGAAAAGCGTCGGGGCAGGTCAGCGGCAGCCGTTTTTATATCGACTCTTCTCGGGCCGTGTCATGCGCTCTGAACGTGCGACCGTATGAGCGCGGCTATCTGAAAACTTCGTAATATCTGCCGCAACGCGGGCAGGTTATTTCAAGGCTCTGCAGATCGCCCCACAGCTCTGCCGACTGGTCGGCGGGAAGGGCTTTAAGCATAGCGCGTATTTTTTCAGTGGTGCAGGGGCATGCGTAAAAAAGAAGCACTTCCTCAAGATGCTGCATGGCCCCGTCGGCTGCAAGCCCGAAGATGCGCTCGATAATACGGGCATCGCTCAAGCCGTTTATGGCGTCAAAAGCGCCGCCAGGCATGGGACGCAGCAGCACCCCCCTGCCGGCATCATCAACGGCAATACGGATGAGCGTCTGTTCGGCCTCTTCAAAGTAGCGCTCTACTGCCCCGGCAGGGTCCTGCGTGATCAGGTTGAAGTGGCTTTGAGTCATGGGAGATTCCCCCCCCTGGCGCTGCACGACGCAGAAGCCCTGAGCTTTTTTGTTTGTGAGCACTCGTCCGCAGATCATGCCCTCGGGCTCAGCGCCGCAGAAAAGCCCTTCCTGCATGCCCGGCGGCGACACCGACCACCCCCACGATTCGCGCTGCGCAAGCGATACGGCGGCAAGACCCGCTGCGGCAAACAGGCGGTTCAGAAGCCCTGCCGCTCTGGGGGCCTCGGCAGCCACCGTATGGCTGCCGTGATAGGCAGCGCGGCCTTCCCAGATTTTTTCCGCCGCTCCGGTAACGACGATAAGATTCGGGCTTTTCCATAAGTAGCGATTATAATGCGCGAGATGGTCGGGAAACTCCATGGCTGTATCCTTACCTTTTCAACCCTGCCGTGCGGTCATCTGCTATCCTGCTCTGCGCGGGCCATAAGCTTCTATTTTTGCTTTTAAATATTGGTTTCATGGGCACTGCCGCGCGACGGCGGATAGAAAATGCGCTCCGCTGCCTCTGCCAGCGCCGCATCGTGATCGTGATTCAGGGCAAAGACCCGGAAATGCACGACCCGTGCAGGGATGTATTTGAAAATTTCCTGCAGGGGCTCATAGGATGTTTTGCCCGTTGATGGGTTGAAGATATTGATGCGCTTATTGCTCTCGGCCATGGGATTAAGCGGCCGGGGATCCTGCGTGGCAAGATCAACGCAGAAGCGGATCTTTTTTCTGATCGGCTGCGGCAGAAAAGCGCGAATGGCCTCTTCAAGCTGCTGCGGCTGGTGAAACGAGAGCATGCCTTTCTGCGCCCGGTCGATGCTGAGCTCGGTTGAGTAGGCCATTCTCCATTTCACCCGGCGGTTGATGATATCGGACCACTCCTGCCCGAGGCGCTTGCGGCGGCTGTCGCGGGCATGCCGCCAGGATTCAACCTCCTGAATGAGCGACCAGTCATTGAGGTAGAGATAGTCATCCAGTGCGGTCAGGGGGTTTTTGGGGAATACGAAGCGCATGGTTTCGCTGAAAATTTCCTGCATGTGAAAGTCTATGGCGCGGCCCGTGCGATGATAGTAGATATTGGCGTAGAGATTGAGACGCGCATTGAGAAATCGCGTGAAGGCCGAAACGCCGGCCTGGTGCAGGGTGAGCCCGTTTTCGGAAAAGAATGAATAAAAGAGCAGGCGGCTGATATCGACGATATCGATCGAGAACCCGGTCATGTAGGCGTCGCGCTGCACATAGTCCAAGTTGTCGACCGTGTAGAGGCCCGAGAAAAGCTGCTGCAGAAACTGCAGCCACCGGGGCTTGCGCTCATCGCCCCGCTCCGGTGGTTTTTTTATGAGAAATCCGATGTCTGAGGGACGTATCCGTTCCCCTTTTGCAAAGGGCCCGGACGGGCTGCGCGAGATTTTGCCTATAATGCCCCCGAGCTTCTTTTCGATGATCTCCTTGCCCAGCACCTCATGGGTCAGCTTGTACTGCGAGAGGAAATGGTCATCGAAAAAATGGCCGTAGGGCCCGTGGCCGATATCGTGCAGCAGGCCCGCTATGCGGAAGGTCTCTTCAAAACAGGCAAATGAGGGCGTGCCGGGGCAAACTGTTTTCAGGCTGGGGTAGAGCTGTCGGGCAAACTGCCCGGCCATGTGCATGGTCCCCAGGCTGTGCTGGAAGCGCGTGTGCTCGGCCGAGGGATATACCCAGCGGGCGCTCTGGAGCTGCTGAATGCGCCGGAGGCGCTGCATCCAGGGCGTATCGATAATGTCTTCCTCGGTTGTTTCGCCCTGCCGGTCATGGTCGCGCACGGTGAATGGTATATAGTTATATATGGGATCGGCAATAAGGGCCGTGCCTTTATGGGGAAGAGGTATGTCGGTCTTCATGGAGCCTTTCTCCGTTTAATCATTGCCCCGCTTGACTGCCTTGAGCCGGTTGTCCATGCGCGCCAGAATATTTTTAATCTCAACCTGCAGGGCGGCAAGGCTTTCGGTATTTTTACGAATTATTTTTTCAATTTCATCCTTCCAGAACGTGATGATCTCCGTTTCCCTGGTTCGGAGTTCCTGCTCGACCTTTTTTTTCATCTGCTCGACAAATGCTGTGTCCATCGGGATGCCCCCTTTCAGTGCATTGTTCGCCTGCGGTATCCGGCAATTAAATAATGCGCCAATACTATCCCAGAAAAGAAGAAAAAGCAATTTGCGTGATTGATGGCGGAGGCAGCCGGCGATGGTAGAGCAATGAAGCGGTTATCGTGTTCGCAGAAACAATATCCATGCCAGAAGAATTGATCCCGACGTAATCCAGAGCGGCATGGTAAAATGCTGGCCCACAATATAGCCGCCGATCAGGGGCGGCAGAAACTGAGCCATGGCCATCACGGACTGGTTGATGCCCAGAATCTCCCCATGGCTTTTATCGCCTGCAAGCCCGCACACCACTGCGGTTAAATTCGGACTCGACAAGCCGTTGAAAAGCGGTATGAAAATCATCACGGGAAAAAGCATCCGGAAGTCCTGCACCATGAGCAGCGCAGGAAATGAAGCCGCCAGCAGCAACAGTGATACGGGCAGAATTTTTACGGGGGCAAATCTTTTTGATACGGGCCGCACGAGTACGGCCTGCGTCAGTATCGACCAGATCCCAAGATAGGAAAGCACAATCCCGAGCTGTGACGGCTTGACGGCAAACTGGTCGATGAGATAGACCTGAAAAAATTGGGTGAAAAAGTTGAACCCGAAGGCAAGGGCAAAAACAACCAGAAACATCCTGCGGTAGACAGTGGTCTTAAAAGCATTGATAATATTGATCGGGCCGACCAGGGGGTGAGCAGCCACATGCCGGCGTTTTTCCGGGGGCAGGGTTTCTGAAAACTGCCATGCCACCTGCAGGAAATTGACTGCTGTTAAGAAAGAGGCAAGCCAGAACGGTGTTGCAAAATTGAACCGGGCATTGATGGTCGGGTCCGATAGAAACCCGCCAAGAGCAGGGCCTATAAACAGGCTTGTACCGAATGCGGCTCCAAGCAGCCCGAAATTTTTTGCCCGTGAGTTTTCATCGCTCAAGTCCGCAATGGCCGACTGCGTAACGGCCAGGCTGCCGGAAAAACATCCCGTGACTATGCGGCTTAAAAATGCCAAGAAAAGGCTCTCGGCCAGTATGCCCACCGCCATTATGAGATAGCCTATAAGCGAGCCGGCAATGGCAAAAAGCAATATTTTTTTCCGGCCCCAGCGGTCCGACATCGCTCCCAGCAGAGGAGAGGTGAAAAACTGGCATAGGGGGTATATGCCCAACAGAAACCCCAGTATGGTTGTCCGCACAGGGATGCTCGTCCCGAGGGCAATGATGCCGCCTGTCTGGTCAAGGCACAGGGGCGTAAAAATCGGGATGGCAAGCGTCAGGCCGGTAAAGTTCAGAAAGGCGGTAAAGGCGATGATGGCAAGATCGCGCCGGTGGCTTATTAATTCAGTCATGTTTCCGTTTCATAAGGATTCAGTATGTCGTTTCCGCTGTACAAAGCCACAGTGCCGGCTCAATCAGCCATTGAATATATGCTGGTATATATATACCAGAAATACAGTGCTCCGCAAGGAGGCGGGTATACATGTCAGGGTGGCGTATGCCCCTCCCGATCATGCGTACGGCAGGGCCTGCCTGGTGGAGCCCTGCTCAGCCCCGTTCCAGGGCCGCGATCTTTTTCTCAATTTTTTTTATATGATGATACTCGGCATCACGCAGCTCTTCCAGCAGTTCGGACACGAAAACAACCGTTGATTTTTGCAGGAGCTCATCATAAAAAGCGCATGAGCTTTCCTCCTTGAGGAGCGCTGCCTGCAAAATTTCGATTGGCGTGTGTGGTGTTTTTGCGCTGTCGCCCATAGTTTTCCCTCCGTGTATTTTGTTTGATGCCCCCTTCTCCGGCATGAAGTTATCTGCACACCGACAAAACTGAAATATGCGAAGGTGATCAGCAAAGGGCATTATTTGGCTTACACTTCCTACTGTAAACACAATACCCTCTGACCGGAGAATAATCAACCATCTCGAAACTTTTTCAAAAAATTTTCCGTTTTGACCGTATCTGACAAAACCGTGTGGTACTGACATATGCGGAATCCGGTTTGACAGCTTAGTACAGCGCCCCACAAACAAGGGGGCAATATTAATTGTATACGAGAAAATAAGCCTGTTTAGTCCCCCTTTGAAAAAGGGGGATACAGGGGGATTTATTGCAGTCTGACAAATCCCCCTTACCCCCCTTGCTAAAGGGGGAATTATTTCGCCCCCTCTTTTGTGGGGCTTTGTACTTGGCCTGCCCGCTGAGAATAGTGCAGGTTTACAGTACGTAATCATCTAAAATTATAAAAATAAATGATTTGCATATTAATATGTCACAAGATATTATTTCCGCGTTTGACCGTTTTTAGAAAATCTTGTTAAAGGGGGAACGATGCTTAACCGATGCGTTGTGACGGTGCGGGGAAGGGAGCCTTTTCTGCAATGGCTGAAATCGCTGCCTGATCCCGTTGGCATTACTTTAAAAAGGGTCAATCAGGATACGACGGCCTATCTTCTGCCCGAATATGCCTTTGACGATGAGCATGACGAGCCGCTTGAGCATTTTTACGACTTGATCTTTAAAGAGCAGCTCGAGGCATGGTGGATCGATGAAAGCGCATGGCCCGTACAGCGCGATCTTGCCACATTTAAAAAATGGTTTACCGTGATGTTTCACTCCGTGGTGCTCGATCTTGCAGAAGAGCCGCTGGTGTATGAGGATTGACAGTCTCGTAACAAGCCAGGAATTGTGTTTCTGCGTATGCGGAATTTCGCTCCACCTTGATTGTTTCACAATCATCGGGTTTTCCCCCTCCCGGCCGGCTAAAAAAAATTTAGAGACACTATGACTGATTACAGCACAACAGCCGGCGGAGACCTGAAATCTTTACGCTTCATCCATGCCTGCGCAGAGGGCGGCCGGTATGTCGCATAAAAAAACAAAAATCCGCCACAGGCAAAACCGGGCAACCGAAGGTGATCGGCCGAAAGTCTTGCACGGCTTTAAGCCGGGGGCAGTATTTGCGCAGCCTGGCCGGTGCGACCTGCTGACGGCAGGGCTGCTTGCTGCGTGTTTTCTTGCGCTCTACACGATAACGCTTTGCCCGACCATATATGTGCAGGATGCCGGGGAGTTCTCCACCATAGCAGCGACCTGGGGAGTGGGGCATCCGCCGGGCTATCCGCTGTATACCATGCTGTGCGGCCTGTTTGTAAGGATTGTGCCCATCGGCGAGATTGCCTGGCGCTCAAATCTGTTTTCAGCTCTGTGCGCAAGCCTTGCACTGGGCGCGCTGTTTCTGCTCTGCCGCAGGTTCGGGGCCAGCCTGCCTGCAGCATGCGCTGCCGTGCTGTGCATGGGCACGGGTGTGACCTTCTGGTCGCAGGCGATAACGGCCGAGGTATACAGCCTTGATATACTGCTCATTCTTATCACGCTGCTTGCGGTGCTGTGGCTGTTTGATCGGCCGTCGCGGAGCAGGTACTTTTTGTGCGGCCTTGCGGCCGGGCTCATGGTGGGGCACCGCGTGGTGAACCTGCTGTTTATCGGCCCGCCGGTTCTTGTTTTTATGGAAATTGTCCGTCGGCGGGCAAGGCTTCCGCTGAGCATCTTGCTGCTGCCGTTCTGGGGCGCACTGGTATCGGGCAGTGTGTTTCTCTATCTGCCGGTTGCCAGCTCCTTTAATCCGCCAATTGATACGGGCGACCCTGAAACATTGGGCAGGTTCTGGGATGTCATAACCGCCAAGATATACTATAAGTATTTTGGCACGGGTTCGTTTTTGGTCGAACTTTCGCGGGCGGGAAGCTTTTTCCTGACCCTGCCTGCAAATCTCGGTATAGCCTTACTTGCCGCGCCGTTTGGCGTCTGGCAACTGGTGAGGCGATACGGATGGCTCGTGCCGGGCGCTTTGCTGTTTGCGGCCCTTTTAAGTGTCGGCTTTTCGGCAAAGTACAATATTATAGACATTGCCGCCTATTTTATTCCTGCAACGGCCATAGTCGCCATATGTGCAGCCTCCGGGTTCGACCGCCTGCCGGGCCGCCTTGTGTGGCTGCCGGTCATACTGGGGCTTGCGGGTCTGCCGCTGCATTTTCGCAGCAATGATCTGAGCGGGGTTCGAATAGCCGAGCAGTTCGGCCGCGATGTGTTTGCAACCACCGCACCCGGGGCAATCATTTTTGCCGCCGGCGATACCAACGCCAATGCCCTTCTCTACCTGCAGGGCGTTAAGGGACTGCGGCCTGACGTGGCGATCATCAATCCGGAGGTGCAGACAGACTGGTATGCCCGGCAGCTGCGGCGCACCTATCCCCATATCAGCTGGCCTGAGCGCGATCCCGAATCCTATCCGGCCATAGCGCCGGGCAGCCCTGCCGATACCTGGCTGAAATCGCTGGTGAGGAGCAATATCGGCAGGCGCGACATATGCATACTGGGGGGGCTGGCGCTTGAGGGGTTTCAACCCGACATGCGCGACATCCCCGATGGCCTGCTGTTCTGCATCGATTCCCCGCAACTGCCGTTCAGCCCGCAGGAGCGCCTTGCCCGCACTGCTGCGTTCTGGAATAAACAGCCGATTTCCGGCTGGCAGGCGCCCGATGGCGCCGATATAGAGCTCTCGGCAACGGCAATGTATTATATTGTGGCGCGGTTTGCCTTTGCCGAGGCCCTTGTCAATGCCGGGCAGATTGAGGCGGCCAGGCAACAGCTGCGCGCTATCGTAGCGCAAGACCCTGACCACATCGAAGAAAAAATCAACCAGGCTTATGTCAATATCGGCGTTACGTCAAAGCCGTTCCGGCTCGGGGAGCGTGCACGCAAGGCGCTTGCCGCGGCGCCGGGCGACCGCGACGGAGTCATGGCAGCCCTGAGGGGGCAATAGGGCAGGGGCAACCTACCGGCTAAACCCTGAACCCCGATCCCTAACCAATATCTATTTTGTTTATTGCAGACATAATTCTGCCCGTTTCGGTTAAGGCTACGATGATCTTTTGATAATGCTGAATGTCGTCAAATTGCAGTTCTCGATCTTTGCGGTCTTTGAGCCATTTCTGAGCAGGCTGATAGCCGCCTATGTAAAACTCCCAGGCGACCTGTGGCACGCCTGCAAAATACTGTGTATCGTTGATATACACATTGCCGTTTTCGTAGCGTACTTTCTCTACCATATTGCTGCCACCTACCGGATATTGCGTGATGTATTTATTCACTACCGGGCTTTCCAGCAGGTGTATCTTTCGCAATTCGCCACCAAGGGCAACCAACTGCCAGAACGTAGCAGCATCTTTCGGATATGGCACACGGGGAAAATCAATTTTCAGAAACTCTTTGTATTTCTCACGGTAGGCTGGGCTGTGGAGAATAGCGTAGATGTAATCTAAAATGTCTATGGGGGCGAAAGTAGAAATGCTTTCATCCTGAGCAGAGTCGAAGGATTTTTCGTTGATAAAGGACAGGCCTAATTTGTCGGCAAGTTGCTTTACGATTTCTGGATTTAAATTTGGTGTCCTTGCAGCGGATGGCACTATGCTTTGTTGTGTGTTGGATACTGGATAGTGGTAGAGTGGGAAAAAAGTTGTTGCTCGATCATGTGACCCTGATTTTTTCTCAATAATGTATTCGGTACAAAAAACATGGCAGAAATTCAGATTTGTTATCTGCCGAGTTGCAATAATTGCAATATTGGGGCGATTGACAGCATGCTGCATGACATTGTTTCGTGGTCTTGAGTGAAACCCACTTGATTTACCAGTATAGTAGGTAAACCTTGTGTCAAAGGGGCGATATGTTATTGGAACAACTTTGTTTTTATCTATATTTTGACTTGTTAAATCTGATTTTGCTTGTGCAACTGACCAATCTGGTGAATCTTTGCCAATTTTATATTTAGTACGTAAAATTTCAGAATCAGTTTTTGAAAAATCTTCGATAGCAGACCACATCTCATTTGATGACATTTTGATGGTTAAAGAATCTCTGGCAGTTACAATTCCATCCGAATAAACATTAAACAACTCATTCACAGAAAAGCCCTGTTTATACTCCACCTCTACTCCTAAATCTTTCGGCACAAAGAAGTATTCTGGCGCTTTTGGTTCCAATGCCTGCCAAGGGATATTCGACAATATCCCTTGATTCAGCGATTCGTATTTCACCTCTCGCTTGCCATAAAATTGATGATGAAATAGCCTCGCCCCCCCCTTCTGCTTTTTGCCAGACTTGATAAAAAGATTGATGCTGACACCCTGCTGAATGTCAAAGACGTTCTGATCAGTTGAACCATCAGGGCACACTTCTTTTTTCTTGGAGTTGCCGTGCAAATCAAGAATGTATATTTTATCGAAACTTTGCAGCAAATGCTTTCGCATCTGTCGGTGTATAATACCGTCAATAAAGCTATTATTGGAAATGTAAGCTAAAATACCTTCTCCGTTTTTATCAATATAATGCTGCCCCAACCGGATAAATTTTATGTAATCGTCTGAAAGTGGCTGTATGTTTCTTTCATTCAATTCTTTTTTGTAATCCGCTGTAAGGGTTTCAACCCATTCGCTTTTATTGCTGCTGCTGACTGAATACGGCGGATTACCCGTAACAACCATAACCGGCGTATCACGCTTCACATGATTGGCTTCGTTGGCTTCTGCACTCAGCCAACTGGCAAACAGAGTGCCGGTATCTGGATGATATTCTTCGAGGCTGTTGGTAAGGTATATTCTGAAACGTTGATCGCTTTTAGGCACATAGCCGGTTTCTTGCAGCAGCAAATCAAGTTTCAGGTGGGCCATTGCATACGAGGCCATGAGGATCTCAAAACCATTCAGCCGCGGGATAAGGTGTTTCTCAACGTAATCACTCCAAATGCCTTCCTGCCCTTTGAACTTGCTGTATATCTGCCTTACTATTTCAGCGATAAAAGTTGCAGTGCCAGTTGCAGGATCGAGGAACTGCACTCGGTGAACCTGCTTTTCAACCTTATCTTTAATACCCTGCACATTTACTTTAATAGTTGTCATGGAGTTGTCGGCCAGCCCATCAACAATGTCAAATTCGGTTTTCAGAATATCGTCGATGGCTCGTACAATAAAATTAACTACCGGCTCGGGCGTATACCATACGCCACGGGCTTTGCGCAATGCCGGGTCGTATTCCGACAAAAAGGTTTCGTAAAAATGAATGATGGGGTCTTGTGTTTGCGTGGCGCTGCCAAAGTTTTTGAGAAGTGCGGCCACATCGGTAGCGCGGAACACATCAGCAAGGCCATCGACTATCCATGAAATACGGCTGTCGAGATCATACCCCGCCACATACTGAAACAGTTTTCGCAGAAAAGGATTGGTCTTTGGGATAAGTGCGGCTGCTTCCTGCCGGGTAAATGTATCAAGTGTGGGGTCATGCAAGCGGGCTGCAAACATGCCATAGGCGATGGTTTGAGCATATACATCGGCAAAGCCCCTGGCGTTAATATCATGAATAAGAATTTGCTTGAATGCCTGGAACTGATCTTTTAGCGAACTATTCTCCTGATTTACCTCATCACTGTTGAGCGCTTTTTCTATTACATCGGCAAGCATCCGGGCTTTTGCCGCCATCATTTCGGCTAATTTCCGCGATCCTTTTATTGATTGCCCCAGGTAAGCGCAAAAGTCTTTTATCAGGGCTTCGAATGCTTGAAAGTTTTCAGGCAGGGCAGCGAGTTTGCCGTTTCTAATATCGGCGATCCTGACAGCAGTTTTGAACTGGCCATCAAGGTAAAAATGAAAATCAATATAGTCGGTGATGATAAGATTATTGAGCGATGCCCGGTAACGGTCGAATTGTTCTTTATACAGTTTGCTCTTTAAATCTTCACCAACATCCTTTGCTTCGATATACCCAACAGGTATATCCTTTTTCGTAAGAATATAATCGGGCGCACCGCAGTTTATGCGCTGGGGTTCGTTGGTAGCTGTAATTCCCGGCGCGATAGCTTCAAGCAACTGCTGCAAATCACCCCGGTAGGTGTGCTCGGTAGCATTACCCCGCGCAAAACGGCTGCTGATGCTTTTAATGTATTGTTCTATTGTCATTTTTCAATTGTCAAAACAGGTATGCCAAAGATGATTTTTATGGTTGTTGAAAGAGCCTTTTGTCGAGATAAGGATTTGACTGTATACCCTTTTCAATAACAGCTATAACCCATGAGCTTTTAAGTCAATAAGAATCATTTTGCCCAAAAAGGAGCCCCGAGGGGGGCGTGCGGGGAAAGCGGTCATAGCCGGCAAACAAAAAAACGCAAACCGGGCGCAGCGTGCATACAGCAAAGGCCCGTAACCTGATTGATTACGGGCCTTTTTACTGATCTGTTTGTTGTTATGATTTTTTTGTTTTAAAATGGGCCCGTATTTGGGGTACAACATCGGCAATACGGTCCATAAACTCTTCTTCCACCTCCAGCTTCTCCTCATCAGACTTTTCCGCCAGCCCCTCATATACTTCATCGGGATCTGAGAGAAAGACAATAGGCGCAAGCAGTTCGAGAAGCGCTGTATCGGACTCGTCATGCCACGCCTCGGGAGCAAACCGCGCCCCCACCATGAAACCGGAGCACCAGTAGCCGGGATCGAGAAAATCCTCCCCCTCTTCTTCGACAGCGGCAATGAGCGGCGCGAATTCATCGGCATCAAGGTCTTTGACGGCATCGGCATAAAAATCAGTGAGGAGCTTTTTTAACTCGGTAAGCTGTGCCGGGGAAGTCAGGCGCGGCAGGCCTTTTTCACGCAGGAAGACCAGCGGCAGCCACTGCTCGGGCTTTACCGCCACCGGCCCGCAGGCTATGGCGGTCAGCAGCCCGTGAAGCTCTTCAACATTCATGGTTTCATGGCCGGTTTTTTCAAGCAGTTCATCGATATGATTTATTTTTTCAATCGACAGCATACGGCAATATCCTTTCCGCAATAAATGGTTGAAAACCAATCAGGGGACGGCAACAGCCGCTGGCTTTTGTCCTTATACCATTTTCCGAAATTTTAATGGCGTGTTAAATTTTATTGTGTGGCTTTGTTTTCCCTGCACAAAAAAGGCATGATATATTTAAAAGATATTTATTAAATATTAATAAATTTGTCAAATATAAAAAGCGGGAGGGGATCAGAAGTCAGAAGTCAGAAGTCAGGAAAAGGAAGCCGGAAGTCAAAAAAGCAGGCGGGCATAAAGCCCGACACTACATGTTCTATTAACAAATCAAACCTATTCAACCAATTAAGCAAATTCAACAGATTAAATCTTATATTGAATATTTACGGCGGGTGATTTATTGTGTCTCTACTTCACAGTCGGCAAAATCCGGAACACTCACAAGGAAACCGCTTAGATGAAACACGCAGAATTCGTCCACCTCCACGTACATACGCAGTACAGCCTGCTTGACGGCGCTATCCGGCTTGATGACTTGATGAACAAGGCCAAAGAGTATCACATGCCCGCCATTACCATGACCGACCACGGCAATATGTTCGGCACCATCGATTTTTATGAGAAGGCGCGCAAAAGCGGACTCAAGCCCATTATCGGCTGCGAAATGTATCTGGCGCCGGGCAGCCGGTTCGACAAGGATGCCTCCAGCAGCAAGGGCTCCAACAACCACCTCATTCTTCTGGCGACAAACAACACCGGGTATCACAACCTGCTCAAGCTCGTCTCAGCAGCCTACATTGAAGGCATGTACTATAAGCCCCGCATCGACAAACAGATTTTGCAGCTCCACCACGAAGGGCTTATCGCACTCTCGGCCTGCCTGCACGGTGAAATCCCCCATGCGATACTTGCAGGTGACATGAAGCAGGCCCTGGCCCTGGCCGACGAGTACCGCCAGCTGTTTGACAACGAGCGCTTTTACCTCGAGCTGCAGGAAAACAAGCTCGACGACCAGCGCAGGGTCAACGATGGACTCATTGAGATAGCGAAAAAAACCGGCATCCCCCTGGTTGCAACCAATGACTGCCACTATCTGAATGCCGGCGACGCCTTCGCCCACGAAGTGCTGCTGTGCATCCAGACCGGCAAAACCATCACCATGCCCGACCGCATGCGCTTCACCACGCAGGAGTTTTACTTCAAGTCGCCCGAGGAAATGCAGCGGGCTTTCTCCTCTGTGCCCGAGGCGCTCAAAAACACCATAGCCATTGCCGAGCGCTGCAATCTTGAAATAGCGCTGGGTGAATACAAGTTCCCCACCTTCACCCCGCCCGAAGGCAAAACCAACCAGAGCTATTTCGAGGAGATGAGCCGCGCGGGCCTTGAAGAGCGGTTTGCCAAAATCAGGCAGGCCCGCCCCGAGGAGTTCGACAAGCGCGCCGCGGTCTACCGCAAAAGGCTTGAAGATGAAATCAAGATGATCACGCGGATGAAGTTCACGACCTATTTTCTCATCGTTGCCGACTTTATCAAGTATGCAAAAAACAATGGCTGCCCGGTCGGGCCGGGGCGAGGCTCGGCCGCAGGAAGTCTTGTGGCATACACCCTTGGCATCACCGAGATCGATCCGATTGAAAACAACCTGCTCTTCGAGCGCTTCCTGAACCCCGAGCGCATAAACCCTCCTGATATCGACATCGACTTCTGCCAGGAGAACCGCGACCGCATCATCAAGTACGTGACCGAAAAGTACGGCAAGGAAAATGTGGCGCAGATCATCACCTTCGGCCGCATGAATGCAAAAGGCGTTATACGGGATGTGGGACGGGCCCTTGACATGCCCTACAAGGAAGTCGACACCATCGCCAAGCTCGTGCCTACCGATCCGAAGATGACCATCGACCTTGCCATTTTGCAGGAGCCGCGCCTTAAGGAATTGATCGACACCGATGAGCAGATACAAAAGCTTATCACCATTTCAAAATCCCTTGAGGGGCTTGCCCGCCATGCTTCGACCCATGCCGCAGGAGTCGTGATTGCCGATGCTCCCCTTGACAATTATGTACCCATGTGCAAATCAGCCGATGGCGTTGTGATGACGCAATTTGAAATGAAGGGCGTTGAGGCAATCGGTCTTATCAAGTTTGACTTTCTGGGCCTTAAGACCCTCACCGTGATTGAAAAAAGCGTTGAGCTTGTCAGGGCTAATCCCGCAAACAATCTGCCCGACATCAACAACCTGCCTCTGAATGATCCGAAAAGCTATGAGCTTCTTTCCTCAGGGGAAACCGACGGCGTGTTCCAGCTTGAAAGCTCCGGCATGAAGGATCTCCTGACGCGAATTCTGCCGGGCAACATCGAAGACCTTACCGCACTTCTGGCCCTGTACCGGCCAGGCCCCCTGGGCAGCGGCATGATCGACGATTTCGTAGCGTGCAAGCACGGCAAGAAGGCCATAGCCTATCCCCTGCCCCAGCTGGAGGATATTCTCAAAGAGACCTATGGCATCATTCTCTACCAGGAGCAGGTCATGCTCATCGCCAGCACTCTTGCCGGTTTCTCGCTGGCCGATGCCGACCTTCTGCGCCGAGCCATGGGTAAAAAGAAAAAAGAAGAAATGCTCAAACAGAAGGAAAAGTTCCTGGGGGGCGCAAAAAAGAACAAGGTCGCTATGGACAAGGCCGGCGAAATATTTGACCTGATGGAAAAATTCGCCGAATACGGGTTCAACAAGAGCCACAGCGCGGCCTATGCCTCCATAACCTACCAGACCGCCTATCTCAAGGCCCATTACCCCGTGGAGTTCATGGCGGCGCTGCTGAGCTCGGAAATGGGCAATACCGAAAAGATCGTGAACTATATCAGCGAGTGCCGCGAAAAAAAGATTGAAGTGCTGCCTCCGGATGTGAACGACAGCATCGTGGACTTCAAGGTTGTCGGGAATAAGATTCGCTTCGGCCTTGCTGCGGTGAAAAACGTGGGCGTAAGCGCCATCGAGTCGATTCTTGCCTCGCGGGAGAAAGACGGGCCGTTCAGGTCGCTGCTTGATTTCTGCCGCCGCGTTGACCTGCGCAAGGTAAACAAAAAAGTGCTTGAAGCTCTCATAAAGTGCGGGGCCATGGACTCCTTCGGCGTGAAGCGCTCGCAGCTCATGGCAGTGTCCGACGATGTGACGGCCCTGGTGCAGCGCGAGCAGAAAGAAAAGGCGAAAAATCAGATGAGCATGTTTGCCGCCATCTCGGAGAAAAGCGGCACCGCCGGCGACGACACCATGGTCTACCCCGACATGCCCGAGTGGGACCAGAAGGAGCGGCTCAATTATGAAAAGGAGTGCCTCGGTTTTTACGTGACCGGCCACCCCCTTGACCACTACGCCGTCATCCTGCGCGCCTGCACCAGCGCTACCACGGCAAGCGCGGCCGCGGAAACAAAGGAAAAGCCCGTCACCATCGGCGGCGTGGTGAGCGGCCTGCGGACCCTGACCACGAGGAGAGACGGGAAGCTCATGGCCCATGTCACCCTTGAAGACGTGCACGGAACCATCAGGGTGGTGGTGTTCCCCAAGCAGTACGTGCAGTACGAGGCCCTGCTCAAGGGCGACCACCCCATTATCGTCAAGGGCGACCTCAAGATCGAGGGCGACGCCAACAGCATACTGGCAACCGAGATCGTGCCCATCGAGCGGGCCTATGAAATCGCAACTCCCGAGGTTCATGTAAAATGCCCCCTCTACAAAATTACGGACCAGGGCCTGGGGAAGATGAGGCATATCCTGCAGAACAACCCCGGCAAGTCAAAGGTGTTCATGCATGTGATCGTTCCCGACACGGGCGAAACGGTCATCAGCTTTGGCGACGGCTACAAAACCAGCGCCTCGCCCCTGCTCATCACCGAGGTCGAGTCCATCATGGGCAAGCACAGCGTGAGCTTTCATTGAGCAATTACCTGCGCGCACACTGCGACCTTTTGAATTTAGGGTGGGCTGTGTCCACCGAATAAAATGGTGGGCGCAGCGCTCTTTACAGCTGTAATACCGATAAAAAACATCAAGTCCACCAAAAACATTCAGTAAGGATAAAATATGAACACTAAAAATATTTTTGTTTTCACCCTTACGGTAATCTTATTTGCAATTTATTCCTTTGTTTGCATTGCTGATGAGCCAATAAAAAAAGAGCTGAGTATAGATAATAATACGTTTATTAGAATTGGGATGACCTTGAAGGATTTTGAAAGGCTAAATTGTAAGGATTTAGTTCCTGTGACGCATATACAGCATAAGTTTACAGATAAGCGTATTAGAAAATTCCTTCGTTTTAAACCGCCCTTTTCGGTCGTTATGAAAGAATCTGATTTGAAAAGTTACCTAGAATTTATTTTCAATAATAATCAGCTTGTAGAGATTAATCAATATGATGAAAATGGAAAGCTCCAAGAAAAAATTAATAGTTTGCATTGTTTTGGGGGCAAAGATAGCTAAGGGTCTGCAGATCTTACCCTAGCTGGCAAGGTGGACTTGCGCAGCACGGCCAACAGGTTTCTAAACCCTGAACTTTGAACCTTCTCCATGCCCTACGAACACCGCACCTACCGCGATTACTCAGCAAGTGAAGGCCTTGTGTCATTCACCGTTGCCGTGAAAGAGACGGACCTGTTCATCAGCGCATCGAGCAAGCTTGATAAAGAGGCCCTTGATGCCGCGGTGCAGGCTCGCTACATTCTTGAAACTTATATTCAGCAAAGGCCGGAGTTCCGAACATCGCTTGTGCCCATTGCAGATGACACGCACGCGCCGCTGATTGTGCAGGCCATGCTGCAGGCAGCCTCAACCTGCAACGTTGGGCCCATGGCAGCGGTAGCAGGCGCGGTGGCGGATTTTGTGGGCAATGAACTTCTCAATTACTCGCGTGAGGTCATTATCGAAAACGGCGGCGACATATTCTTTAAAATCAGCAGGCCCATCACCGTTGGCATATTTGCAGGCGCATCTCCGTTGAGTGAACGCATCGGATTGAAAATTCAGCCCTCCGAAAAGCCTTTCGGCATCTGCACCTCATCGGGCACGGTGGGCCCATCGCTCAGCTTCGGCACAGCCGATGCCGTCACCATACGCGCACGCAGCGCAGCCCTTGCCGATGCTGCTGCAAGCTCTGTCGGAAATGCAGTGAAAACCGCTGACGATATTCAGAAGGCCTTAGACCTGGTACAAAGCCTGGGCTGTATCGACGGCATTGTCATAATAAAGAACGATAAGCTGGGCGTGTGGGGAAATATGGAGCTTGCGGGAATATAAGCAAGCTTCTTGAATGCCTGCGTGCTTTTGTGTTACACTACCTGAAACAAACAATTTTATTTGCCGATACATCGCCATGAAAAATGTCTGGGCCCCCTGGAGAATTGACTACATTCTTGGCAAAAAGCCCAAGGGCTGCTTCCTGTGCATCAAAAAAACCAGGGGCTATCGGGAGCGATGCCTCATACTGGCGGAAACCGAGCACGCCTTTGTCATTTTAAACAAATACCCGTATACGGCAGGGCACCTCATGGTGGTGCCGTGGCGGCATGTGGCTGATCTTGATGGCCTGACACCAGAAGAGCTGGCCGGCCTGTTTGAACTTGTGCGAAGCGCGGCGAAAAAGCTGCGCAAAGCCGTCAGGCCCGAGGCCCTCAATATCGGGATCAATTTAGGAAAGGTGGCAGGCGCAGGAGCAGAGGACCATCTGCATGTGCATATCGTGGCGCGCTGGAACGGCGATCACAACTTCATGCCGGTCATGAGCAGCACCATGGTAATGCCCGAGGCTCTGGAGACGACCTATAAACGGCTGCTGCCGTATTTTACTGGCAAAAAATGAAATCTCCGGTAAACGACCCCATTTTTGTCATTCCGGCTTGTCCGGAATCTTTTCCACCGCAGCGTAAGGATTCCGGGCAAGCCGGAATGACACCGGGATTTTATTTTTTCAATTATTACACCTTTTATTCACAGGTATTGGGGATTACCCCGCCCCTACGCAATTTTAAAATCTAAAATCTCCCCATGCCCATAATTTTCCCAACTCAAAACATCATAAAAAAACTCGGCATACGGCCAAGCAAGCAGCGCAGCCAGAATTTTCTTATCGACCGCAACAGCGCTCAGAAAGCCGTATCGTTTGCCCGCCTTACCCCCGAGGACACGGTCATAGAAATCGGGCCTGGCCCGGGCTCGCTGACGTTTTTTCTGCATGAGACCGGCGCCCGCGTTATCTGCTATGAAATCGACAGGAATCTGTTCGGCATACTGCAGCGGCAGCTTCCGCAAGACGGCTCGGTTACCATTTACTTGCAGGATATCCTCACGGCAGACTTCGGCAGCCTGCTCGGCGGCCACAGGGCAGTTATCTTCGGCAGCATTCCCTTTGCCATCACCTCTCCCATTATAATAAAGATGCTGGAAGACAGCCGTTTTATCAAGCGGGCCGTTTTCATCGTTCAGAAGGAGGTGGCCGAGCGTCTCTGCGCCCCGCCGGGCTGCAAAGACTACGGCATTCTTACCGTCAGAT
>Ga0209777_10002472_pt1 | contig 24199 bp, 16 predicted proteins | sample FrelakmetHBP12HB_FD_187147 | JGI IMG/M metagenome (GOLD analysis project Ga0209777, IMG submission 187147) | Freshwater lake sediment microbial communities from the University of Notre Dame, USA, for methane emissions studies -HBP12 HB (SPAdes)... | ecosystem: Environmental > Aquatic >... | reverse complement strand
AACGCCTCGTGATTTTCTTTATAACAAATATAATAAAAATGCTAATAGAAACACCGGCAGACCATGAGACAAAAGCATACTTAAAAGAATAGTCAGCCGCAATTTCAGGATAGAGAAGCTGGCAGCTGCGGACGATAGGAAAATGCAGTAAATATATCCCATAAGAGTAATTACTGAAGAACTGTATTATTTTTTGATACTTAGTGGTTTTAATTCCAAAAATCAGCAGGAGAGCAATGCAAAGATAAATATGAAATTGAGTCAGTATTGGAAATGAATCGAAACATCCGCCGGCCATTCTGGTAAAAGTAAGAAGCATAATATCTAAAATGATGAGGGTGAAAAAAATTATAGTAAGATGTTGCTTAACAATAGAGGCGATTTTTTGATAGTAAAGGAAAAAAATCCAACCTGTCAGATATGGAAGACAGTGAATAAATGGGTGGCGGAATATGATAAATAAAGAAGACCCTTGAAGGATAACTTGTTTTACAAATAATAGAGTCAAAAAGATAGAAATGCACCAAATGCACAAAGCCCATTTGTCGGGGATGCGCCTTAAAATAAGGGAAAAGGCGTATAGATAAAAAAGAACAAAAATAAAATAATAAATCCCCAATGTATTTCCGAAGACAAGATTGAATATTAATTGTTTGGCGGTAAGATTCTCCAGGCTCACGCTCAAGCCCGGCAAATTCATAAATTGAATACACAGTGAACAGAAAACATAAGGAGGCAAAAGCCGAATTAATTTTTTTTTAATAATTTGACCTGTTGAAACCGTATTTATATTAAAAAGAAAACCTGCCGCAAAAAATAGGCCGGGGACGGCAAACCTTGTAATATCGGCAAAAAAAATCCCCAGAAAATTTGTAGGACTAAAAGACGTGGATATCGAATGGATATAAACGACTGTTAAAATGCTGACACATTTCAACACATCTATTTCATGGAATCGCCGGCTGTCCAAAAAAAATCCTCAGAGTCAATTTCCTCTAGTTTTTTGATGTGGTATCACATCGGGTGAATCATGTCTGCTGTATCCCGTTGCGCAAATTACTTGTGTCTGCAAAATTGAAAATCATTATGATAATCCCGTTGGAGACTTTCTGTTAGTCACGCCACGCGATGTCGTTATGTGAAATACTGTCCTTGTCAAAAGCTATTTGGCGGAATCTTTCCAATTTAACCACAACCATTTATTCTAAAGGAGTCAGCAGTCTTATCTATAGTAGATACTAAACTTTTTATCATAGGCATGTATTTATCTACAAGTTCTTGATTAAAAATAATCTTCTCCATTATAATATTTCCTATTTAGGAACCCTATAACTTGTAGTTGGAAAGAGAAAGATGGAGAGTTCTCTTACCCACACAATATATCCAGCCTCATTTAAATGAATGCCGTCTATAACATACTCAGGTTTAATATTGCCATCTGCCCCAAGAAACTTTGCATACATATCCATATAAGTATTCTTAGTTAGAGTAGTTATTCTTTTTATCTCTACATTCAATCGCTTTATATCTTCATTGTTTTTAATTTTCCCGTTTGTAGGTAGCACGGACTGAACATACACTTCCGTAAGAGGAAGTTGCTGTCTCAGCTTCCATAGTATCAAATTGTAATTGTCAATGATTTGCCCGTCACCACAATTTTCAGTAAGATCATTTATCCCAATCAACAAAAATATCTTACTTGGTTTCTTGGCGATAACTACATCCAATCTATTAAACACGCCATAAGTATTATCACCAATAATACCAAAGTTTTCTATATTCTCTGTCGGAAAATATTCTTTCCACTTACCAGCTGCTGTTATACTATTACCAACCATGATGATAGCGTTCTCTGCCACCTTTTTATCTTTAAACTTTTTAACTTCACCGTAATAATATTCTCCGAGATCATAATTGCACCCTGATTTTATCAGCGTATCCCTCATCGTACACGCTGCAAGCGAAACAACCAACAGAATAAGGCACAGCCTCTTATACATTATTTCACCTCCATATATTCGTAATGCCTCTATGATGTTCTTCGCCGCAGATTTTTCTCAATGCGGTTCCCAATTTTCGAAATAGATATTTTAAGCCAAGCATAATATTTCCTTAAAAAAGTGAACAATTGTAGCAACCCGGTTTTCACGGGCTCTCTAAAAAAAGAGCTTTTTTTTGAAAATAAGCGAAAACACCATATCCTTAATAAAAGTATTCGCTTTAATGACTCGCGCTCCTTTATGGGAGTTGAACTTAGAATAACTTCAGGGGGCACCCCGCATTGTTGAAAGACGTTTATTAACCGTTCTTCTACAACCGCTTTTGAACAATATTTTTTCAGATTTTCCACCGCACAGCCCGACATGCGCGAATAGCGGTCAGGATCATTTTTTGCTACGTGATAACTTTCCAAGTAGGCATTATATAAGGATTCCCAATTTATCCGGTAGCGAAATGTACGCAAAGCAACACGGGGATCATGCGGCCATTGTATCCTCTCCGCACTCGACTTGACAACAAAAGAATTACTCTCATTAATATATTCTTCCATTGCTGTATGCGATGGCGCAATAGCTGGCTTGCCCGCGGACATGTATTCCATCAACGGCAAACATTGACCTTCCCCGTGCGCAGTGTTGACAATGTATGTAGATGCCTGGACAAGCTTGGCATATTCGTCATCATTCAAATAGCCGTGCATAACAACCACCCGGCATTGGAAGGGCATAAGCTGAAATATTCCATCAGTTACTGTTGCGCGGACTTTCTCGAAATCATGATAAATTATTTTTAATATCAATGTTACGTCTTCCACTTTTCTGAATGCCCAGATAAACCCACGAAGCAGATCGAGCCAATTCTTTCGGCCATCGTTGGGATTAAAAACCGTTGTGTAAATGATTCCTTTCAGGTGCAGGCTAACATTTTTACCTTTTTTGGGGGATGATCGTTGCTTGATAAAGTCCTTTCTGCTTTCTTCTGATGCCGATGGAGCGTCGCATCTATTAAAGTCGATAAGACTTCCTTTAAAAGTCAAATCGAATCCTTTTAATTGGGCAAAGGTCTTTTCTTTTTTATAAAGCTTCGTGTAATCATCCCATACGGGCGCAGGGATAGACCATACTGGAAAGTCGTTTCCCATTGCTTTTTGAACGGCTTTGACAGCAAAGCTGGAATGGGTAATGGCGAACCCATGCTCACGAAATACATTCCTCCAATCATTGCGAGAATTTCCGCCCCACGTATCTGTAGGTATCGTTGGATACTCCCAGGCAAATACAGATATCGTAAGACACTTAAGCCCTGTGACCGTCTTGTGCGGAGGAGAAAAGGAAAAGAACAAACACGGCACTCCTCTTGTTTGACATTCATTGTATATAATATCAACTTCTGTTTCAGGTTTTTTAACTTCGACAATGGTGGCAAATTTACATAGCACCGCACGGAATTTTTTTAAGACAAAGAAATAACTATATTCCGGGAGCCCCATATTGGCTTGTATGCTTTTTTCCGTTTCAGCCGAATATACAATAATTACCATAATTGCCAATCTGCTTTGCAAATCTGCTTACAGTATTGTTTCCAATATAAAGTATAACATTCACACATTTCAATTTGCCTTAAAATTGACACCCCAGTTCTTGGGCAAAGAATCTTTGCAGTTTCTCTTTAACAACGATATTGGACGAAAATTTATTCATTTGTGAAGAAGCGGATTCAGCCATTTCCCTGTATACATCGGGTTGATTTTTAGCAATATCATAGCTCTGCCGATAGGCACTCACCAAAGACTCCCAATCGATGCGATACCTCATAGATCTAAAGATACTGCGAGGATCGTGTGGCCACATGCTGGGCTCAAGGCTGGAATCAACAATGAATGTGGATAAAGAATTCACATAATCAGCCATCGCAGTGTGACAGGGAGATATGGCAGGTTTACAGCAAGCCATAAATTCCATTAAAGGTAAGCATAACCCCTCAGCACTGGAGGCGTTGATATAGAAATGGGTGGCAGATATCAATGCCTCATATTCAATTGAATCCATATAACCCTGCAATGCCACAACCCTGCACTTAAAAGGCCGCAGCTGCCCGAGTAGAAAAGTTAATCTCACTAGAAAAGATGCCAGAGAATAGTGTATCATTTTAAGCACCAACGTTGCATCCTCCACATCTTGAAACGCTGTGCAGAATGCTGTTACTATATCTTCCCAATTTTTTCGGCCATCGGCAGGAGAAAACACAGAAGTGTACACAACTCCTTCAAGGGCGATTTTTTGACTAAGGTTTTTTTCTTGATTTTTATCCTTTCTGATTTCCACATATGGATCGCCCGATATTTCAATATAACGAAGTCCTATTCCCAAAAACCGCCGGTCTTTTACGCCAGGGAATGGGGTCAAATCCAGACCGGAGAATTTAAGAATGTTTTCCGGCTTACTCAGGTGAAAGCTAACAGCCATTTCGGTAAAAAAATCATAGAGGCGTATCTTCTTGCTCTCATTGCCTATAGAAACAAATATCTCTTTATTGCCATTATAACCAAATCCGAGAGCGGTAATCTTCAAATTGATAGTGCCTTTAAGTTTACAGGGAAGTAAAACCCATGGTTCGGCGACACCCGACCAGGCACCCCACGTTTCGGACTGGTAGAAACCACCTAAGCATGCATTGAATTCATCTGACTTGGAAAATCCCAGATGAAGCGCCTTGCCGGACCAATTTTGAAATTGAAAGCTGTCAATAAGTTTTTGTAACTTAAAAGGGTCAGCAGTTAATCGGTTATAACTATTATAATTTCTGCTATCGACAACGCTGCCGTTAATGGAGATTTCCGCATGCTTTAGGCTTGGCATGTCGGTAATACTATTTCTAATATTTTCAAAAGCATCCCATACCGGGGCTGGAATCACCGCAACAGGAAAGTTTTCTCCCATCGCTTTTTTCAGCGCGGCGGCCGCATATTGGGAAAGGGTTATTGTGCGGCCATGGTTTGAAAGCACATACCGCCAGTCGTTTTTCGGGTCGTCATCCCACACTTCATCAGGAATACGATCAAACTCCCAGGCAAGCACACAAACAGTTGGACAACGCAACCCCATTGCCGATTTATTGGGAGGGGAAAAAGTGATAAAGACACAGCTTTCCCCCCGCTTTCGGCAATCATCATAAATGGCATCCACTTCCTGTTCAGGATTGTTCACCATAGCAACCTGCCCTAACTCCCGCAACACAGGAAGAAACCCCCGAAGGACAAAGTAATAGCTGTATTCCGGCAGGCCTAAGCTGCCACTGAGTTTTTCCTCGCTTATTTCAGAGTACACGATAAAGATCATAAATTAGTTATTTTTTTGAAGTGCCTTTTTGATTGGAAACCTTTGCCTAACTAACCATCAAATTCAACTTTTTTATCCTCATACTTACGGCGATACTTCTTTGCATATTCAGCCTGTCTTTTTTGCATTCGGTTTCATAATTTTGCTGAGCCGGAATTATCAGCCAAACTTAATTTACATACTGATCTAAAAATTGGGTTTCACCTCTCTGTGACAACCCCAAAACGACTTTAATCAATTGCTCGGCACTCTGCTTCCATGTTAGCCGCGGCATGTTGTCAGACTTGGGAACCTTGCCCTGCGAATCTAGCTCAAGCCATTGCCGAACAGCCTTTGTCAGCGCTTGCGGCTCACGACCATTAAAGTAAAACGCATGATCTCCGGCAACCTCGCGGAATACGGGAATGTCGCGCGCTATGATCGAAATTTTGTGTTGAGCAGCTTCGATTAGCGGCAAGCCGAAGCCTTCTGCCTCGCTGGCGGCAATCAGACAGATACAAGAAGTGTATATTTTTTCTAAATATTCATCGCTTATCCCCTCAATCCAGTACAAACGGCTTCCCCGTTGGGGGTGGGATAATAGTTTATTGGCGAAATTCTTCGAACCCCAACCTTTTTTGCCCACAATGACAAGGTTTACATCCATACCAACCGCCCAAAGCTGTTCGAACGCAGCAAGTATTTGCACTTGCCCCTTACGTGGCTCGATAGTCCCTACAACAAGAAAGCTTGAGCCGGAAGCCAGTTTCCCGATCGTGTCATATCCGTCAGGGGGCATACCGAGAAAAAGAATCGAGTTCTCGAAATCGGCTCCTAAGTGGAACCAGCCAATCTTAAAAGGCCTTTTACGTCTAGGGATGTTCGTATCCAACCATTGACGAAGTTCAAGTGCCACTGTACGAGATATACACAGTGCGCCATCAGCATACGATACGGCTTTTAACCACGTAACAAATTCATCGCACAACCCCGGCCAGAAATATTGCGGGTATTGAACAGGTAGCAGGTCATACACCACGTGATAAACCGTAACCCCTTTATTCCGTAAATAGCGGGTTTTATCAATGTTAGATATTGCCACACCTGGATGAAGGTCGAAATACAACAAAATGTCTCCCGAACAAAATTCAATGTGAGAATTCTCCGTAGTATCAGCCAAATTACCGAGAATGTTATCGATTAGCAATCCAGCTTGATAAAACTCGTGTTCATCTATATTAGTGTAAACAGGCACTACCTCTATTCCTTTACAGTCACGTACAAGTTCGTAACAAATCGCACGAACTACACGCTGAATACCAGTGCAATCTCTGGTTTTTATAACAGCGCTAACATCAAGAAAAAGCTTACGCGATCGACCTGTTTCAGCCGAATAAGTTTCTGCTAAGGAAATAGCGATTGCCATCATTTCCTGTGGTTTGAGTTGAGCTGCGATGGGGCGAGTCATAATACCTTTAATGACGGCCGACACAGGTTCAGAGATATCTCCAGCGGAAGAAATGGTAAGGCGCTCATTCACAACTGATACGTTATTTTTTTTTAGTTTATTGCCCACCATATCGAATAGGTCTAGAAGCTTACTGGCACTATTATCCCAGGAAAAAGAGGCGACACGTGCAATACCGTTTAATCTGAGTCGTTCGCGAAATTTGAAATCCCTCAAGGCGCACTCCATTTTTCGCGCAATATCGATCTCATCGTACGGATCAAAAAGCGCCTCCTTCAAGCCCACAACCTCGGGAAGGCTGGCAGCCTGCGATGCTACCACAGGCGCACCGCAAGCCATTGCTTCCAGTGGGGGCAGACCAAAGCCTTCGTGGAGCGACGGAAACACAAATAGTTTGCACAAATTGTACAGCGAAATTAAATCGTCGTCATCCACGTAACCAGTAAAAACCACACTGGCATTGATTCCAAGTTTTTTAAGTATTCTTTGATGAATGTTCTGCTCACTGTGCAGTTCCTTGCCCACCATCACAAGTTGATGAGATTTTCTCAATTCCAACGGGAGTCTGGCGAATGCCTGATATAGGCGATGAAGATTTTTGTGGGCGTCACCGCCACCGGAATAGAGCAAGAAAGGGCTGCTAATCCCAAGATAAGCTAAAAGTGCATCACGCCTGTCTGAAGAAATGTTCCGTTGTTTAAATTTCAGACTATCGACAGCATTATAGATTACTGCTACGCGGTCGGACGGCACGCCGACAAGGTCTACAATTTCCTTCTTGGAATGCTCCGAAACAGTTAAGATTATGTCTGACTTTCGCACCCCCTCAATTTTTTCATTATACCAAGCGCGAATTGCCTGCGCGGCCAAGTAACGCTCTGGATAAACCAAAGGAATCACATCATGCAATGTTGTACAAAAAAGAGCGTGCGAAGGCAATACCTTGACGCTGGTAGGCGCTGGGTCATACCAACCTTCCTGTAAATTTGTCGAGAAGATAATGTCAGGATTAAGATTGTTCAAAAATGTTTCTCGAGATACTTCAGCAGCCCACTTTCCCTGTGCTAAGTGCGGATTAATTGCCGAACAATCGTAAAATTGCTGCCATACACATATGTTTTCCTGTGGTAGTAATCCTTCAAATTCTCCCCTAATTGCATCTATAGCATCTTGAAATGCTCCGTTTAGAGCCAGATAAATTTCGTGATCCCGCGGGTCGCGCAAGAGAGCTTTCACTAACCCCATTGTATAACGCCCAACACCGCGATACCGGGAAAACGGTGTTTGCGCCCCCTGCATATCAATGACAAGGCGCATCAACGATTCTCCTGCTGAAGGCGTTCGATTGCTTTCTTCAGATCTAAATAGATCTGACTAGCACGGGGGGTAAGATGGCTTACATCCTTTGGAATGAAATAATTAAAATTAATTACCGGACTGTACGCATCCATTGTTAAATGCGTATAAACAAAACGCGTAACGCTGTTCGACCCAAGTTTGCGCACAACTGTAGTAACATACAAACGAAGCTTTGGATGGCCCTTCACAAAATTCAGCGCCATCAGGAGTCCCACTTTAACAAACTGTTTGAGTGAATTCTTCAATGCCGGCATCTCAACTGCTCCCGTATAATTCGCAACCACCCCATTATCCACCGTAGCGGCGCAGTCAACCGCCAAGAGCGGCTGCTATAAACCGCGCTCAGAGCAGCCTCTGCCGTCAATTGTTCTGCCTCTTTTTTATTAAATGTCTCAAATAATTGAAGATTAATGGATTTTATAATGTTTACTATACCGTTATACTGTTTTCTATTCGAAGATATATTATCTAAGGCACTTTGGAAAGTTTCTTCCCGACGAAATGCATTTTGAGATAAAAGCCAGTTTTCTCTAATCGTTGCCTGTGCATTGGTCGCTAATTGAAATCTTAGCTCGTCATTTTCAATCAATTGAATTAAGCAATCTGTCCATTCATCAAGCGTGGAGGATAGAAATCCATTATGCCCGTGTATTACCACATCTGCATAGGGATCAAGGCGGCTAAATACCCCTGGCGCGCCTAATGCAGTATAGTCAAAAAACTTCAGCGGACTTTTGCATCGATTGAAAAGATTATCAAGCAACGGAGATATGAAAATGTCAGCTGACTGGGTTTGGAAAAACTCCGTAAAGTCTTTGTACGAACTAGAATACCATGGCGTAAATTTTACACGAGGAAGAGATTCTAACTCAGCAGGCGGTTGCACTCCCCAAAAATGAAAAAGTAGCTTTTGGGGATAACGTTTAATTAAATCCAGTAAAACTGGAGTAATGTACCCCAAGTCAGGTTTATGTGGGTAAGTTCCCATGTAACCGATGGTCAGCATTCCATTGGATGAGTCTTTCAGGACAGGTGGAGTCAAACGCCATAGATTATCATCAAAGTAATTAGGGAGAACAACTACATTGTCATTGTATTTAGCCAGCACATCGCGCAGCTTTGGCGTAGACACACTGACCAGATCAACTTCCATTAGTGCCTGAAACATCGGCAGGAGAGAGGGGGCACATAATGCACTTTGTCTATCCGGATGATTTTCAGGCAAATAAAAAAGAGGATCGTCCAAATCGAACACCACTGGTTTTCCTTCTTTACGGGCTAATTCGATAATTTTTTTATAATTATCAAATTGCTTTGGAAATTCACGCTGAATAATAACTATGTCGCCATCAGAAACACGGTTTATGATAATTTGATTATTTTCAATTCCGTTAATGATATTAATACCTGATCGTCTGAGAGGACCAATAAGCCGTACATAAGCTAATAGGGCTTCATCATTCAAATAAAATGAATAACAGACTGCATTTCTAATTTTCATGGGATTTTCCATTTTTAATTCTAGGCCATAATTTCTTTGCAAGACGTTCGCGATGGCTATCTTTGGGGATCAACCATATTGGACTGCATCCCTGCGGGCTCATCTTCCATACTCTATCTTATATTTCAAGACTATAATTCCTAATTACTTCCATTTTTACATTCCGAACCAGCGGAGTAATGTGACTTTATTGCCTTGTTTGAACGTGCGTAATGGACGCCAAATTATGGGGAATTTGCTGAATTGTCAATAGATTTTACTGATTGACATATAATCATATTTTGTTAAGTTGCGCTGTGAAATAAAATCTGAAAATTTATTGGATGTTGACTGGTCCACAGCTGATTATAAACTGGTAAAAACCTTTTGGTGATATATGGCAATCCTATCACAGATAGTAAAATCAAAAAATAGAGTAAAGCTTTATTTTGCGCGGTATGCCTTAAAATGGCTGAACGTTATAAGCTATTAATACAGTAAAATAAATCGATCAATGATTATGAGGGGACGCTGTGGAGAAAATGACTTTTTATGTTAAGAATGCAACAGTGACTATTAAAACATATATTACCAACCTTAGCATAAAAGATATACTTTACCCGGTTGCTCCTTCATCTGGTGGTGGGATCATAAGTGAATGCGAAGCGTTGAGAGGATGGGCGATAACCCTGGTATTTTTGTTCCATCTTTTAAGCAGTATTTACGGATATAAATCCAATAGCAATTATCCTTACTGGCTCAGTTTTCTTCTTTCCGGAAATATGGGCGTAACACTGTTTTTTGTGCTGAGCGGATTTTTGCTGAGTCAGCCATTTATTAACCAGAGGTCGCCAGGGATAAAAGTTTTTTTCTGGAACAGGTTTTTACGGATCATGCCATTGTACACAGTATTCGTTATTGCGGGAGTTATTTACAATTCCAATATTCACCAGGGATTGAGGGCAATCTGTTTCTGGGATTTGAGGATAGATCAGCTTTGGCCATTTGGCACCATGTGGTGGAGCCTTGGAGTGGAAATCCAGTTCTATATTGTTCTTCCATTTATTATGTATCTTGTCTTTAGCAAGAAAGTGCCTTCAATGATAAAAGGGTTAATTTTTTCGTCACTTGCCGTAATTGCTTTGGTATTTTACTGGAAAGCATCGTATATTGCTCCGCATTCCCAACAACTTACAAATACATTTTTTGACGTGAAAAGTAATCTTGCTGGGAGATGGCCTAATTTTTTATTGGGGATTTTATTAGCATACATACAGAAGGAATACGGGGATATAGTTAAGTGTTTTTCTTATAGGAAAAACAGCAAGGGTATTCTTGGGGATTTTCTTTTGCTTGTCTCATGCGGCGCAATTGTGATATTCGGAGCTGAACTATCACGCAGATACGGCGTATTCGCGGCACATATAGATTTCTTCAACTGCTATCTCATAGAAGGCGTACTGTTCTTTGTTCTTATGTTTGTACTTATGAATTTCAAATCAAACCTTAGGGTCATTATCGTAAATCCAGTTTTCAATGTACTTGGAGTTATTTCCTATTCAATTTATCTTTGTCATGTGCCGGTAATGGTTATAGTGTTTAAGGTGCTGATGCAAAAGCCGGTGATTACAACCGGAATTACAATGGAGATACTGTTTAAATCTGCAGAATACGCTCTTCTGACATTTGTTATTTCAATATTCACCTATACATTTATTGAAAAGATATTTCTGCTTTTCAAAATGAGAAGTGGTGAGTGGCAAAAACAGGTTACACGGTAAAAAAAGGGCGGCCCTGCGAAAATTACAGACTAGGAGATATTCCAGGAGAATTTGGTGGTGATATGATATTTCTGTCGCAGATAACGAAATTAAAGAATAACCTTTTGGCGCGTGTCAATCCCGAAAGATTTATGCTGGTTTTTTCGCTTGCGGTGGTGCTGATTGTAAATTTTCAGCTCCTTGCTGGTTTTTTCTACGGGGATGATTTTCTCCTTTTCTATCAGATTTCCAACTGGAATTCTCTTGAATTTATTTTTTCTAATTTTGGCGGCCATCTTTTTATCTTCAGAAATCTGATATTCTATTGTATGTTTAAGCTGTTTGGTCTGAATTCAGTTGCATATTTTTCGACAGTTCTACTTGCCCATTTAGGCAGCGCCTACATTCTGTATAAAATAATTTATCTTTTAACAGACAAACCATATATTGCTGCTGCAGGTATAATGATTTGGGGAATCTGCCCTGTTAACTATGCCGCTCTGGCATGGTACAGTACATATGGTATGATTCTTGTCGGCTTTTTCTTTCTATTGTTTTTATATGATCTTCTCAGAATTGAAAAGGGGAAGATTTTATTTTCTATGACCATTGTGATCCGGTGGTCAATTTACATTTTCATTATGGCGGCTTCTTACGGTACCGGTCTGGCCATTGCTTGTTTGTCTCCCCTTGCGATAGTTATTATTCTCTGGAAAAATGATAAGAAATGGAAAATTGCCGCATCGGTACTTCCTGTTATTGCGGTAATTCTGTTATTATTTATTTTCAAAGACTCAATTTATTATTTTTTCAGCGGAGAAGTTCAGAATTCAAAACCTGTTGCATTGGGTATTGCTTTGAGTAATTACAAAATTATTCTGGAAATGTTTATAAGAATGTGTGCGTACGGCATTTATTGCATGGCTGCCTTCCCCATTCTTTTTCTATCTTCGACCATGAAATTCTCAACTACTGCTTTCATATCGATTCCGGTTATGGTATTATTTATTGTTTTGTTTTTCTGTTCAAAAGAATACAGGCGGCATTATGCTGTTTTAAGTATATTTTTTCTCGGATTAATAGGACTGACCGCATACGGCCGAGCGTGGTTTTTTAATTTTTGGGGAGTTCCTATGAGTTCTGCTTCGATCACGCCTCGGTATTATTATATTATTTTTATTGTTGTTGTTTTAATACTATCATTGATGGCAGATGAACTGGATGATATTTTCCCTAAAATATCAAAAGCAATAATGCCATTTGTTTTCATTGTAATAGTAATTTCTATTTATCCCAGTATTGATCTTGCGAAAAAAATTGACATTTATAATACATCAATAAATGAAAAAAAATTATATTATAACACCCTTACTGATATTGAAAAAACAATAAGGGCATATCCAGAAGGTTCTTCCGTTTTTATTGATAACCAAATGAATGATCATTTTTCTTCTTTGCTCTCTTCAGCTACTGGTTTTCCCGGCAAAGCCGCTATATACTCTATCAAATACCCGAATAATACGGTTGAAGGCAGAAGAGTTTATTTTGTTGAAAAAGACTGCCCCGTAGCAGATAGGAATATTGAGAAAAAAAGGTGGCGGATTTCATCACTGATTGTTTCCGCATGTGATTTAAATAAGAAAAGCAAATAATTAGTCACATGTCTTTATAATCATACTTTAACATTTGCGATAATCACCACTTTATAGACACTTCTTTAATCAGATGTAGGGACAGATGAAAAGTTAGCGACTTCCCGATCTTCTTTATACCGAAACATCTCCCGCTGTTCATTGCCCAGGCAACTCCCTTGTCTTTCTTCACGGTTTTTTACGGTTTAATAGGGACTTGATAATATCGGACAAGTACCGAGCATTTTTAGTATACTTCCATGAGCGCGAACTGGTGATCGATGCCAGATTTGTTTCCAACATCGTGTTTCGCATTGACAGATCCTCTATTAACTGTAGTTGTTTCCGTAAAAACTGTTCATGCATCGCGGCATAGCGTCTGTATTGTGTTGACCTTTCACGTGCAAGATCAATCAGCCTACTGGCATATTCTTCCCCGGCAAATGTTGCTACGATCTTAGCCACTTTGTTAATATAATTGTCAGGAACATCCAATTGCCAATCTGCCCCAATGGCGCACAACACACTTTCCACAGCCTTCTCGGCATCGCCATTATATTCCAGGAAACCGGTTATCGTGTTGAAATTCGGGTCGGAGAATTGTGGGCCGATGAATTTATACCCATTCCAGTAGTGATAGAGATAGGCGGGACCCTGCATGTATCCTACGTCGATGCCAACCGCATCCAGCATGAAATACCCCCCGGTTCCATTGCCGGTAAGAGAGCCAGTACGTCCAACGCAGCCCATGGATTAGCGTGACTCGCGTCAATATATGCAAGACCTATGTTACTTTTACAGTGATCCATAATAGATGCAGCATTACAGGCAGATCCGGTGTGAAGTTGGTAATACTTGCTCAGATGAGGGGCTTCCTGATGTAAATAAAATCCAACGCGCTTCGAGGTATCGTAATACAGGTTATCCATAGTGTCGTATGCATAGAGGTTAGGATCACCACCGCCGCGAAGACAGCCCTCTAATAACAAGACGGAACTGAGGCCCGAGGCGACGCCTACCTCGCACATTATTTGTGGCTTCAAGAGGCGGGCGGCGCCAAATATCACAATCGCATCACCCAAGAAGTTCGCACCTTTCAGATTAAAAGATGCTGCCCTCTTATAGAGGGCGGAGGCCTCTTCAACGATTTCATTATCAATCAACTTTACCGGATCAAGCATCGCATACCTCCTGTTTAATCAAGAAAAGATCAACCGTATTGCCTTTGCGCTTGTTCGGGGAGTTCACATGGCGTAATTTTAAATTAGATGGTCTTTATGCTCCCGAAAAACACTTAAATCTTGACATAGACTACTTGGCAGTGATAAACACCTTGATGTTAAAGGGTACGCTTCGAAATGGCGATAGAGTGCCTAACCGAAAGATGGCAATGTTCCGCTTACACGCATGATAAAATTTAAAATCAAATTCTTGATTTCAAAATTTGCACCCCAAGGCGAATACCCGGTCTTTCAATAAACCAATAAGTGATGAAAGAAACAACCACAGTTAAAGTTATTGTAATGCCAGCACACAACAGAAATTTTAGCGTTAAGGGAATCTGCAATATATATATATGCGGGTATAAGGGGTTCAATACTAAATGAATCAAAGGGGCATGACATAGATACATTGAATAACTTATTTTGCCAAGAAATGTAGTTATTTTATTTACAACCATTTTCAGCGGATTTAGAGCAAGCCCCACCACAAGAGCCGTCATTGCAATACCTCTGATGTAATATGGATCTAAAATATTGAGCATTCCATTTAAGCAATAAAAATAGGACAGTAGTGCTATACCTACCAAGAAAATGCCAACGGCCTTAATATTCAACTTTTGCATAAAAGACATTCGCAATAGATAAAAACTGAACATGCCAAAAGCAAAAAATGGGAGATTACGCAAGAATGAGGATTTAAAATAAGGACAGAAAGAATTCAGGACAGCGGGGAAAAAATTTAAAGTAAACTGAAAAAAATAAGCTATTAATATTGACCAAATGATGAAAGTCGCAGTTTTCCAAGTATCGTTGAAAAATTTATGGAAAAGCGGGAAGAATAAATAAAAGAGCATTATAACTCCCATAAACCAGCTTGCCCAGACAATCCCCTGATTCATTCCTGGGATGATATTAAAAACGAAGAGGATGTTTACTGCTATTTCAAAGATGCTATGAGTTATGCCCGATTTCACTGCGTCTTGTAAAATCTGGTATATAAGAAATGCATAAAAGAGTGGGGCAATCCGAAAGAAGCGTCGAATATAAAAACTGATGAGTGGCTTTGATTCTATTTGATGTATTGTCATCGTAGAACACAACGAGAAAGCACTAATGATAAAAAAAAGAAAAACCCCTCCATTGTATGCGTCTCCTACATAAGTAGTTATCCATATAGGGGCATTAAGAGTTGGCTGAGGACTGAAACTCTGAAATGTCATATGGTAGATAACAATCCAAATTATAGCTAATCCCCGTAAAGCATCTAAAAAAAGAAATCGTTCCCCAAGTTTGTTCGAGATAGGAGTCATTTTAATTATTCCGTCAAGGTATTAGTTGATATAATTATTATAAATGTAAAGTGTCAAATTTTCAACTACTCATTTTTGTGTGTAGATCAATATTCATTCATTAATAAAAAAGATATACATGTCAAGAAATCACGGGAACCACAAAGCAAACTTTGGAAACAGATTCCGCGGCAAGCTGCGGGGTATTAGACCCTCCGCTTCGCGGGATTGTTCAACTTACCAATTCGATGCGCTTCGCTTTCGGAATTGGAGTTTCAACAATAAATTCCGAATTAAGCTTCGGACAAAGTTATGGAAAGCCGTACGTGCGAATCAATGCTGAAGATATTGCCATACACAATCATTCACAAGTTTTAATGTACTCAATTGCATTCGTATGTTTGGCCAATTATCCTTGATGGATTCCGTGACGACTCGGCTCTTCTGCAATACGGCATAGAGATTTTCTGTGGGCATACGCTCCACGTCCGCCTCTGTTACCGCTTCGCGGCAAGGGTACTCGTCTAATCCAAACGGCTCAGAGAGCACTGCAGTCCCGCATGCAGCTGCAAGCAGCACGCGGGGCTCGAACTGTGGACGTCCATCGGCATGAACGTTCAAAACGCAATGTGCACGCCGTATAAGCTCGGCCAGTGGTCGGCCGAAGACTCCATGGGCAATCCATTGAAACCTAAACGGCAGGATGCGTAGGCGATCCAGCACGCGAATACGGTGTGGTGTAGCTTTGCCAACGAAGAGGAAGTCGATGTCCTTTTCCCCACTGGTCATCGGATTGAAAACGGAACAGTCAATAGGCAGTGGCCGATAGCCCGTTACCCTGATCCCACGATCCTTGAACCATTTTGCACTACGCCCGTCGTAGTGAAAAAAAAAGTCGTAAACATTTGCAGCCAACTGGCCGTAGACGGTTTCCCGGATGTCGGTCTCTTCTGAACGGTTTGTTCCTGAAGCGTTATAGCTTGGCAGAGGCTCAGACGAAAATCCGATCTTAATGCCTGGTAGCATTCTCAACATTCGTGCTGTGTAAAGTTCCGGGCGAAAGATCAGCGTCACATCCGGAGCATACGCCAGCAGTTTCAGAAACGGCCCGTGGGAAAAATGGTCATAGTCGAATCCCCGGATGTTGTCTGCAGTACCGTGTCCGTCAATAAAATGGTTCTCAAAGTATATGCGGTGGCCAATGCATGCATATTTCATCTAGTTTTTCCTTTAAAAACACACTTGGCGATCCGCTTGGCGAACCGCAGAGGTGCCGTTATGCGCCATGAGTTCGAATTTGTGATTGATCCGATCTCATTTTGTAGACGAGCCAATTCTTTTTCACTTTCCAGCGCTTGCAGTCGGGCGGGAAACGTTGAGGCAAACAGTTCAGCCGCTAAACGCAGTGATTCGCGTACCAGTTCGGAGTTGTTCCATATACTGAGGAAATCTTTGATCGCCGGAGGCTGATTTTTCCCCACGAAAAGGATGCCGAGACCGAAGCCGTGCAGGAATTCGATAAATGGCCATTTCGTCTTCAACTCTTCCCATAGCAGGTAAACCCCGAAGTTTTGCTCCTGCACGACGATATCGTGGAACATGCAGATACCTCGATCCGATAGGGACGATAACCATGTTGAAAAGTCATGTGATACAGCCTCGAATGTGTGATAGCCATCGATGTGAAGTATATCTATAATACCATCCGGGACTCGTTCACGTGCGCTGGTAAAATCGGAACGCATTAACCGTGCCATGGGATAGGCCCACATACGTCTAGTGAGATTTTTGTATATGTCGTCGGCATTATACTCACCAACATGGGGGTCGCCGGTCCATTTGTCAATCCCGATCAACTCGGTGTCAAGCCCATGAGCACGGCATGCATCGCACATGGCCAAAAAACTGCACCCCTTATAAACGCCAAGCTCGACAATATGGGAAGGCCTCGCCAGGCCAATCAAAGCATTAAGGAAAGCCAAATGACCGGTCCATGTGCTGATTGGAATTGAGCTTGGAGGTATGTTCATCCAGTTATAAACCCGCTTTAATAGTGCAAGCTGGTTTGCGTCTTTTGTATGCAAAGCAGGAGTATCGGTAATTGTTGCTGCATCCTCAGTATTTGTTACGGTTGAGACCCGTGCTTTTAGATGTTTCTCGGGCGTTATGTCACCTGTTGCTTGTTGTGTGTTGAAACTTTCGTCCTTGTTGGATGGCATATTTTCCTCCCCGTGTGGCCCAGGAACCTCCTTCTTTGAAACAATTTTCATAATTCTACCCTCTGCGTCTGAAATTATGTAGTCCTCGGTAATAGAGCAGTTGTTATTCATTTCTCTTCGTGCAGCCATTAACCGTTCAATCTCGCGCCAAAGGATCAGTACCGACGTTAGATGTCTGCTCCGCTCAAGAATGGAGCGGTCGCATGCTTTGGGATAACTGAACCGGTGGGGGCAGGGCGTGAACGATTCCTCATTTTTGGTTGAATGCCCTTTCCCCGGCCAGCTGTAGGATCCCACTTGTTCCCGAATTGTTGCCCGGCGTGTGTCGACGGACACATAATATTCATCCGCCATTTGAACCCAGTGGTAGCCCTTACCGATCCGGCGCGATGGATCATTGTAGTAAGCAAGATTCCCCAATAATAATTTCTGTTCGGCCTGCTTTATAGAGCGATAAGGGAGGTGGTACATAACAAATTGCGCATCCCGAACTTCGGCCGGATGATTCTCGTCAATGCCAACACCGTGATTGCCCTGAAAAACTGTCAGTCTTTCACCGATCGTATCCATTACTGTGCGTGGAATCGCAACTTTGGGGTATGGCCCTCCTTTAGTCGCTTCGAGGAATGTCATTGCAGAGAGTCCTTTCCACTCATCCAGATCGTCAGGGATGATATTACGCCACACCATGCCCAGACACTTGTCCTGAGGGAGCTTGCCCAACTCCTTCTGGAATTCTTTTTTTGAATTGAAAGGAAGAAACTCATCCGCATCAAGCAGGAAAAGCCATTCCGGTTGATTACGCCTGAAAATTTCATGAGTGAACCAGGTAGTTACCTGTGACTGAGGATAACCGCTGGAAGTGAGCCGATAGAGGCAAACCCGATCATTCTTTGCTGCGACCTGTTGGCAAACCTCGTACGTTCCGTCACGGGACTCGTGATCGAGGATGTAAATGAAATCAAAAAGCTCTAGTGTCTGATCGAGGAAATCGCCGATTATGTCGCCTTCATTTTTAATCATTGAGAAAACCGCCGTTCGATCGGTGGTGGAAATCCTGCTCATAAATGCCCTCCAGTTATTACCATGACGGATGATTTTTTCGTTGCCAGGGTCAGATTGTTCAACGGTTTCCCATGTTTCCTGACTAGACGATGCGTAAACAAACATCTATAATATTACTTACCTAATCTTGTAATTAGATTTTACTAGTTTTTAAATTTTCTTTTGTCAAGAATAAATATATGACATAATTGGGATATTTGGTTGAGAATACACGATGTCTCAATGCATATCGCATGATAACCCCTACGTCAAATGCTAGCTCATCGCTTCCGAATTGCGACATCACAAAACATTTGTTGATGAAACGCAAAATGGGTAATTTTCCAACCATGATTAACGCAAAGATCGTTAACAACCTGGATAATTCCGTAATGGTATCCTGCAATGTGGTCAAAATATATGTAATCGTTAAATATCAGAAAACCATCAGGCTTCAGCTTTCTAATTGAAACTATGGCGTCCTTGTAAACACCATCATAGTGATGGTTTGCATCAATATAGATGATGTCGTAGGTACCGTCTTCCCGTTCCTCCATCTCGGTCGCGCTATCACCCTCAAAGACCAGCACCTGCCCCGCATCAACCCCTCTCGCAAAGCGTTTCTCATAAAATGAGCGATGGCTAAGACCTTTAAGGGTATCTTCAGTTTTCTTTCCCCACACTACAGGTACATTGTGGAATTGGAACAGATCATAAGCATGGAAAGATTTGGGATCGAGTATGTCGAGTATTGATTCGGAGAAATCTCCGTAAGCGACACCGATTTCCGCAATCGTTAATCCCTGACAATGTGAAAATGATTTGAGCATTCCAATGCGGTCGGCAAATAGACGCGCATCCTCGACATGAACCTGCATCAAGGTATATGGAAGGCCTGCTGCATTTTGTATTGGCGCGGCTTGAGACGGAGTTGTTGTTGATGGGGCGCATGATTTATTCCTCAAATTCAAAGAAGCCGCGTTATTTCTGAGTTTGGTTAACAATTTGTGAATTTTTTTAAGCACGGATTTAATTTTTGCAGCAGTTGCAGGAAGAGGCCGACCCAGTGCATGGTAGTATTCGGACAGAGCCTTTTTGTAATCGCCCAGTATCTGATATGCCTTTGCCAAAGCGATATGATCTTCAACTCCCAATTCCACAACTGGCATGGTCAGCAATGGGCCGATCAGTGCGAGGATGCGCTGCGGTTCGGCTTCATCCGGCGCATAAGCTCGAAGAATATTTGCAATTGCCGCCGCTGTCTGAAGGCGGTTCGCCCGAAACTCCCTGTGCATCAATTTAAAGACCGCAGCAATCTTTGGATCAGTGGGGATCCGTATGGGGGCTGCTGCCCAGAGTGTTTTGTCAAAGTTATTTCCGAGCGGAGGCTCCACTTCATGTGCGGATGGCCAGGCAGGTTCAAGTGCGGCGCGGACAAATCGCAATAGAGCGGGGCGCGGCAATACTCCAAGATATGTGGGCGTTTGCCGTGGGATTGATACTTTAAAAGGTTTGCCGCGAATTTCTGAATATTGATTTTGCCATGTCCTTAACTTTTCCTGCAATTGATCATTTGTCACATTTGTCGCGACGCCACCATGAAACTGATGGAAGGTTCCTTCGCTTAGTAAAATTACAACCTCTGCCCCGGGAACCTCTACCGCGCGACGGTATATGTCGAGATTGAGGAATCCACCTCCAGGCGCATCAAACCGCTCGTCGAATTTGCCAATCAAATCCCACATACGGCGGTGCATAAAAAGGGCATTTGATTCCTGCAATGGATAAAACCAGCCATCAATGCACGAGTCGTCGAGCGCGCCAATTTCGAATAAACGATATCCGTCTCCTGGCCAATTTATCGATTCCAGAAGCGCATTCTCCCGTGCCTTGTCATAACCTGAATTCATCGCCCTGCGCTGGAAGTCACGACCAAGGTACCAACCGAGAGTGGCAACAATTGCATTATCGTAAAGTTTTGCTCCGTGCCGTGCAAAATGTAGAAGTCCCGGCGTTACGATGCGCGCGCCGTCTATCATGATGCCGATAATTTGGCCTCTTGACTCGGCCATTCCCAGATTCAGTGCATGCGCGGGGGACGGTAGAGCTGAATCAATGCGAATTAACCTAAAATTACCCGCTAAGCCTGCAATCAAACTTTGGTGCAATGGAGGGTTTGAACCATTGTCAATAACGATGATTTCATAGTTGTCGGCAGAGATATAACGCTGGTATGAAGCGGAAAGGGACAGGAGCGTTCGAGATATTTCACGATGTATATTATATGCGACAACAATAATCGAAATCTCTGGTTTGAGTTCTTTATCTTTATCCTTTGGCTTTTCTTCAAAGCTATGCATGTATCCCCTCTCTATTTACGAGCATTTCAGTACAATAGCTTCGTATAATCGTGCAGTATAAATTTAATGTCATTAAATACGCTTTAATCATGAGATTGTCCCACTATTTGTTGATATTCAATGTAGTTAATATTTGAGTAAATTATAACTTGCTCTTTTGTCAATTATAATATTTTTCTTCAAGAACTTATCTCAAAAATGTATAGTAGATCTTTTCCTTTTCACTATTGTTTCCTGCAATTAATATTAAATTTTTGCAAGAGATTTTCCCTTTATGCTTGGCACATTTTTAGGGAGCAGCTCATGATGAACTAAAGTTGAATAAAATCTCCTTACTAATATCGTGAATCATTTTAAATTGATAATTGATAAGATATTGCTTTTGGCGAGCTGAGGTATAGGAGAATTGTTTATGTTTGTCAAAGTGATAGTTTGCATCATGTATTGCAGTTAAGTACCTACAACATACCTCCAAAGGATTAACCATCAATGAAGGATCTCAACTTACCCCGTATAATCCGCAACCGCCCCACTATCCACCGTAGCGACGCAGTCCACCGCCACATGCGACTGCTATAAACCGCGTTCAGAACAGTCTCCGCCTGCTGAGCTTTAGCTTCCGCCTGCTGAGCTTTAACCTCCGACTGCTGAGCTTTAGCCTCCGACTGCTGAGCTTTAGCCTCCGACTGCTGAGCTTTAGCTTCCGCCTGTTGAGCTTTAACCTCTGACTGCTGAGCTCTAACCTCCGCCCTCAATTGTTCTAATTCGTTTTTATTAAATGTCTCAAATAATTGGAGATTAATGGATTTTACAATACTTACCATGCCGTTATTCTGTTCTCTATTCGAAGATATAATATTAATGGCACTTTGGAAAGCTGCTTCCCAGCGAAATGCATTTTGAGATAAAAGCCAATTTTCTCTGATCTTTGCCTGTGCATTGATCGCTAATTGAAATCTTAGTTCGCCATTTTCAACCAATTGAATTAAGCAATCTTTCCATTCATCAAGCGATGAGGCTAACAATCCATTATGCCCATGCGTTACAACATCTGCATAGGGCTCAAGGCGGCTAAATACGCCTGGCGCGCCTAATGCACTATATTCAAAAAACTTCAGCGGACTTTTGCATCGGTTGAAAAGATTGTCGACCAATGGGGCTATGAAAATGTCAGCTGATTGGGTTTGGAAAAGCTCTGCAAAATCTTTATACAAAGAAAAATACCATGGCGTCCATTTCACTTGAGGAAGAGATTCTAACTGGGTAGGCGGTTGCACTCCCCAAAAATGAAAACGTAGCTTTTGAGGATAACGTTTAATTAAATCCAGTAAAACTGGAATAATGTACCCCAAGTCAGGTTTATGTGAGGGAGTTCCCATGTAACCGATGGTCAGCATTTCACGGGATGAGTCTTTTAGGACAGGGGGGGTCAAACGCCATAGATTATCATCAAAGTAATTAGGGAGAACCACTAAATTGTCATTGTAATGAGCCAGCACATCCCGCAACTTTGGTGTAGAAACGCTGACTAGATCAGCTTCCATCAGTGCCTGAAACATCGGCAGGAGAGAGGGGCCGAATTTTGCACTTTGTCTATCTGGATGATTGTCAGGTAAATAAAGAAGAAGATCATCCAAATCAAATACCACTGGTTTTCCTTCTTTACGGGCTAATTCGATAATTTTTTTATAATTATCAAACTGCTTTGGAAATTCACGCTGAATAATAACTACGTCTCCTTCAGCAACACGGTTTATGATAATTTGATTATTTTCAATCCCGTTAATGATATTGATTCCTGATCGTCTGAGAGGTCCAATAAGCCGCATATAAGCCAATGCGCCTTCATAATTCAAATCAAATGAATAACAGACTGCACTTCTAATCTTCATAGGATTTCCCTTTTTTAATTTCACGCCATACTTTTTTTGCCAGACGTTCGCGATGGCTATCTTTGGGGATCAACCATATTCTTATTTTACGGATTACTGTTACTAATTTCCATGCCTTGCTACTTTCAATCTCCGCCAATGTTTCTGGCGATCTGCCCGTCACGATCGGCCACCGCCTGGTTGAGGCCGGTGATTTCAGACATTTGCACAACCCACCATTGTTCACAACCAATTTGTCGTGTATCTTGGTGTTTAAAATATGGTTAAATATTTACTAATAGAACCTTTGTATAAGCAAAAATAAAGCTAAAGACAAAGAAATACAAACAAAAAAACTTCCTGTAATTCCAAGATAATTATCACGAATATGGAATTTTCTATTATAGAACAATAAGAAATAAACTGGTGAGATGGGGATGAAGTAACGACCTTGAAGGCCTAAAATAAGCCCGTTGCCGACGGGTGTCCAGCCTATATACTGATAAGTGCTTACTATAAAAATCGTCCCCAAAAAACATAGGCATAAAACAAGCTTGTTTTTCAAATTAATTGCAACCGTTTTATCTATTTCAAAAAATGCGAAAAATAGAAAAATAACTTTTGTTAATGAAAGATACATTTGGGGCATAGGCGTGTCTAACCACCCTAATTTCCCAATAAATGTATCCGCAATAAAATCGCGTTGACTCCAAAACGACTTTGCAACGAGAGAAAAATACCAGGCAAAATGAGATAAGATAAATTTAAATTGCTTATCTGGAGACACTCCCTGAAAAAGCGGTTGGCGGTCTCTGGTCAACGCATTATAAAACTCATGGGGGATGTAAAGGTGTTGTATAACTATGGACCATCCGGCAAGGGCAATCCCATTGAACAGAATCAATAAAACAAACAGAAGATAATATTTTTTTGTTGAACCTATTTTTTCTTTTGGAATCAAGAGATAGAGAACTATGATCAAGAAATACGCATTCTTCGAAAGGGTGAGTAATAAGGTTACCGCGAGTAATTTATACAAATCAGAGTTGTTTATTATTTTTGCATTATCGAAAGCATAATATAAAAACATGGAGATCGTTAAAAAGGCTACAGCGTTGGTGAAACAATCCGCACTTAATGAGGAAGCCTGAAACAAAGACATAGGGGTTAAGGCCAA
>Ga0209777_10002471_pt1 | contig 24233 bp, 21 predicted proteins | sample FrelakmetHBP12HB_FD_187147 | JGI IMG/M metagenome (GOLD analysis project Ga0209777, IMG submission 187147) | Freshwater lake sediment microbial communities from the University of Notre Dame, USA, for methane emissions studies -HBP12 HB (SPAdes)... | ecosystem: Environmental > Aquatic >... | reverse complement strand
CGCCGGCAACAAAGACGAAGCAATCGCCCCGCTGCTGGCCGTGATCGGCAGGCGGTTTCCTCTCCTTGACATGGAGACGATCGCCGCCGCCATCGACGAGCGCGAGCGTATCGAAAACACTTCCTATGGCCACGGCTACGCTTTCCCACATGCCCGCACCGATGCCGTTGAACGCATGTACATCGCCTTCGGTGTAAGCAAGAAGGGACTCGCTGACAAGACCCCTGATGACGTGACGCTGCGCGTAGTCTGCCTGATGCTCACGCCCTCCAACATCTCGCAGTTGTATTTGCAAACGCTCTCCGCGTTCGCCCGTTTCGCGCGCGACTCGCAAAATCTTAAGCGATTACTCGACGCCCGAGGCGTTGCCGCCGTGATCGAAGTCGTTCATCAATCGGGCGTCAATGTTGATCGCGAGTTGCTGGTGAGAGATATCATGGTTGAAAAGGTTATCAGTGTGACTACCGGACAGTCACTAAAAGAGGTCGCCAATCTTTTCTACAAGCACCGTATCGGTGAAATGCCGGTGGTCGACGATCAGGACCGTATTGTCGGACAGATATCCAACCGCGATCTGATCAAAGCCGCCCTCTCAGACTTTCGATCACTGTTAGGTAAGCCGGTTGCCTCCGCAGATCTTTCCATGTTCGACGATCTTCTCAAGACTCAAGAGAAAATGACGGTCGACAAGATCATGCTGAAGGATATAGCGACAACAACTGAGGACACACCGGTTGTGCAATTGGCGACGGCGATGCTCGACAAGAATCTGCGCATAGTACCGGTTGTGCGCGATGGCAAACTGGTCGGCGTCGTCGTCATGTCGGATATCGTTTCCAAGATCATTCGCGGGTAGACAGTATTGCTGGAAAAATCCGCCGTATTGACGGCTACGGCAGCGAAAGCCAAAGCGTTGTCCGCCATTTGGACTTTCCCTTCAGTACTGTTGGCCGCCATCTGTATCGCTTGGGGCGCTGAAGCATCACAGGTACTAGTTAGTCAGGGTCTGGCGCTGGCAATCCTAGCTTGGCTGCAAACGGCGCCTGAGTTCTTTGTCGAAGGCACTATTGCCTGGAGCAAAGATATCACCCTGATGACCGCCAATTTTACCGGGGCCACTCGTCTATTGATCGGTTTTGGACTGCCGCTGGTGTACTTCACATCCTGGTTCGCACATCGCAAGGCGGGCGTCAAACAGAAACTGACGATCAAGCTGGAAGGCGAAGACGCAGTTCCGGTGATAGGCATGTTACTGCCGTTTCTGTATGGCTTTGTCATCGTCCTGAAAGCGTCGCTAACGGTGTGGGATTCGGTGGTGCTGCTCATCATCTATCTCACATATCTGACCGTCCTACAGCGCATCCCTTCGCATGGAGAAGAGGATATTGCAGAGATGGAGCGTGTTCCGCGTTGGATTCTCACTCGGACACCGACGCTTCGTAATTCGCTGATAGTCTTCTGCTTTCTGGGGGGGGGCACAATTCTGTTGTTTGTAGTTCATCCGTTCGTGGAGAGCATGAAGGGATTAGCGATGCTGCTGGGACTTTCGAGTTACTTCTTCATTCAATGGGTAGCACCATTTATGTCTGAGTTTCCTGAGTTTGTCAGCGCCTGGTATTGGGCAAGGCGCACCGGCAAAGTGCGCATGGCGTTGATGAATCCCGTTAGCTCCGCGGTTGCCGAATTGACACTGCTCGTTGCGATCATCCCGATCGTTTATTCGATTTCGATGGGTAAGATCACGACCATCCCATTCGATTGGATTCATCAAGAAGAGATTCTGATGACCGTCCTGCAGGCGACGCTCGGTTTCCTGTTGCTCTCTGATATGCGTCTACGGTTTTGGGAGGCAACGCTGTTAGCTGTACTCTGGTTCGGGCAGATCGTGGCTCAGGTGTTCAATCCCTACTTCCCTCACATCAATCTGAAACTGGCGTTCAACGGTTTCTATGTCATCTGGATACTGACGATGATAGTGAACATGGTACGGGGCAAATACAAGCCGCGCGTGTTTGCGGAGTTTCGTAAGGTGCTGCGGGATCACGTGCTGAAGTCGTAGGGAGGGGAGCTGATGTGTCCTCGAGCCCAGCCGCTGGGTGGGTTACAGGTTCACACATGCGAGGGCCAGACACCCCGTAGAACGGGAATGAGCAGGTTCCGATTCTACTCGACCTTGACAGCCATGGTCTTCTTGGACATGAGATTCCACTTAGTACTGACGACCAACACGACTACATCTTCCTCAGGTTCATCTGGAGCATAGTAAGTGAGGGTGGGTCTCGGGCCTCCGGCAATTGTCACATTGGTGCTTCCGGTTCCGAACAAGGCCTCCGCGGGATCAATGTTGGCAAGAGTGAGTTCCACGATCAGTTTCTCCTCGGCTTTCACGGTGGCTGGCAAAGGAGTCCCGACGATTTCAGGGCATAGGATAGAGTCGGCGCACAGTATTTCCGGATCGCGCTTCACCAACGCACTGTCCAGTCGTTCCGCCAACAGCGTGCTCTCCTTAAGAGACACGTCACCGCCCAGGTAAATCACAACATTGATGCGGCGAAACAGGAGCGTCCCACCGATCATATCAGCAGCTTTCCATAGCCAGAGTTCGTCTCCTATCATTCGGTCGGATGGGGTCGGGCCAACCGAAATCCGCCGGGACAGGTCCTTAGCAGCATTATGCGCGACTCCCTCATCCACAAAGACTCCGATTAGAGCCAGAAGCTGCCCGTAAGAAGTTCGTTTGCTAAAGGCGTACATATTGCCAAATCCGGTAACCTCGCGGCTCTTCAGCTCAACATCTGGTAAACACCGAGGAACAAGGTTCGCGAAGTCGACTCCCACGATCAGTTCCTGGGGTACTGCAATCATTTTCGATTCCTTTCTGTGCAAAGACTCAACGCAACCTGATAGGAACAAGTTCAGACAGAGTCCCATCAGTGTCCACGCGAGGGTGTGCCATCTTATTCCCTGGTCATTCTTGCTACGCAATGCAATTGCATCCCCAGCCAGAGTCCTCGTCATGAGAAGGAATATCCTTGCTGCCTAACTGCCGCGAGGCTCCCGGGGCTGTCTCGTCAAGTACAATCAGCCCCTCACTACCATAAGAAGGATCGTAAGTGACTCCACTCACTTTTGTCTCAACGTGATACAAGAAATGCGGGTTCTGCGGAGCCCTATCTTTGCCGGGTGCGGTTACCCGAAAAGTACCGCCCACAGTATGCAGCTTGTTGACATACGAATATGTCTCCTTGTGATTCCTCCCCCCCCAAATGAATACCAGATCTCCCGGAATGCCGACACTACGGCAGAGATAACGTAGCAGTTTGGCATTGTCCCAGCAAAGACACCATGTCACATCGTAGAAGCTGAGAACGTGGACAGGTGGCGAGTACCCCGGGTCATAACTCAGGTCGGCGGGAATTCCCTTATTGATCTTCCCGGGGACATCGGGGTCCCCATTGACATAGCCACACACCTTTTCAAGGGCAAAATCATAGGTAGGTTTCTCCTTGGGTTTTGCTGCAACCTGGTAGACCGTGTTGGGGCCGGTCGAACCCATATTCACCCACGTGCTCCCCCCATCCATGGAGAAACTCCAGTCGAGCGAGAATCGGGCAACTCTTACCCCATCATCCAAAGCCCCCGATTCGACTCCAATGCCTGAGAGCTGCGCCTCTGAACCTGATATTCGGACTTTCTTGCGAAAAACCATCTTTGGGCCGGCGGAGACAGCCTTTAGGGTTACTTTTACTGTATCAGGTAAGTCCGGAGTGATCATTATTTTGGGGGCAAGTTTCACTTTGGCAGAACTTTTAAGATAGCATGCTGGCTTGTCGGGATTTCCGGCATTTGTCCAATGAGGGCCGGTGATCGGCAGTTTGGCCGGTGATCTCCATTCGTGGAGTTCGTAGCCACCTTCGAGAGTTAGTTCCAGTACCTCCAGCGCAATCTTCTGCAATTGAGTGGCCGCGGGAGTTGTCTTGCCGGCAATGGCCGTGACCGTGAGAGATTCGCTCCTGAAGTAGACTTTCGAGCAAGTGATAGCGTACTCGCCAGCCTTCACTTTGTCGAAGAGGACGCTGCCTGACGAATCCGTGTCACCACTGCGCTTGCTGCCGCCCCCGATCGTCACCTTTGCTCCGACGATGGCTGCTCCGGAAGTGTCAGTGACTTTGACCTCGATCTTCGTGGGCGCCTTCAGAACCTTCGCCTGCAGACGCTTCCCGCTAGCGGCAACGCCTTCATTGGCGAGCTCGGCTGCACCTTGCGATGAACTCGAGGGCGAGGAAGCGCCGTTCTTGCCTGGCGCAGGGGCATCGGACTTATAGTAGCGCTTGTTGATCATTTATCAGACCCGTCTTAAGCAATTATCGTAATGTGTTTGTCATTGACTGAAGTCGACATTCTCCCGAGAGGGAAACTCCACTCTCACAGTGCCCGGCGGTATATCCGCCTCTCTGGCAAAACCGTTTTCGTCGAGTCTCCCGGGCCGCTGTTGGCCATCCGGCAAGTGCAGGACGTAATCCTCATTGGGCAGAACGTTCCCATCTTCGTCCCGCAGTTCAATCTCAATCCAATCCTTAAACTCCAGCAACCCCGATTCTTGTTGCTTGCCGAATTCCTGTTTGTCCACTTTGACCGTGAAGAAATATTCCGGTGGGTTGTATTTTCTGTCATATCGCTGCATTTCTTCATCGGAGGGAATTTCGTCGGTGTCTTCGTGATACTCGTACGCCCATTGCAATTCGATCTTCTTGCTCTCAACAGTTGCCGGCAATTCCGTAATCTTGTCGTGGGCGCCGTCCTGATCGTATTCGTAGATAATGACTTTGACCTGGGCGGCGTCGGGCAGATTCTCCACCGATGCCTTTAGCGTCACTACGTCGCCCCGTCGTGCTTCCGAAGCACTCCACGATAGATCAGTGACATTGATCGGTGGTACCACAGCGACGGAATTGGATGTGCCGCTGAGACCATTTTTGGGCAGCTTGACATCGAAGTAAACCATGTCGCCAAGCTTGGTGTCGGCAGGGATCGTAAACTCGCCGATAAACTTGTTGCCTCTGACTTTGCCTTTGACCGTACCGAGACTTTTTCCTTTCTTGCTTTTTCCCTTGGCTTCAATAGGAGCACCTTGTCCCACGAATAGCGTCCCGATCTCAAAAGCTGCTGTCTGTCCCACCGGCGCATACGATTGTTGCCATTCGGCGTAAACCAGCGACGATGTCAGCGTCACTTTCTCTTTGGCATCGGTCGATTTAGTGAACTTCAGTGGCATTACAGCTCTCGCTATCCTTCCGGCACGAAGGTTTCGATCATCCGGTCAACTTCAACACCGATCGTCTTGAACGATTGTTTGGAAAACGTCGCCGTGAACGTATACCCTTGCTTGCCGACAATCAGATAAACATGTTTTTTGAAAATCGTCTTGCCATCCGCCGGAACCCACTTGTAGACCCACTCGTATGCCGCCACACCGTTCGCCAGCGTCCGCTCTTCTTCTTTGAGCGTTTCAATTCCGGCAAGCGCATCTCGCACCGGCTGAATGCGATCAAGGGCAAACTCCCGCAAGTCGGTATCCGACAGATTGCGGTCGATCACGAGATTCAGTATGTGCCTTTCGCCGTTTACTTCGGGCCCCATAAATGTGTACGCCGTCTGGTCTTCCCAACCTTCCGGTAATCGCAAGACAAATTGATTGTTTGTTCCGACCATTCACCGACTCACTTTCTTAGGTTTGGCTTTCCGTCACTTGCCGACGACCAGATGATAGAGTCCAGCTGTTGTCCCAACCGCATACGAGCGATCACCAAGTCCGACCAGCGGTGTGCTAATCTCTCCTTCGAAGTCCTTCACTTCAAACAGCATTTTTCCGTCGGGCTTAAGGGCTAACAAACGCTTGCCGCAGCCGACCACCAATTGGTCATTGAATAGAACTGCAAAAACGCCGGCGCCGCCTGACGAACTCAAGGCAAATTGCCAGATGCTCTTGCCGGATGGGTCATAAGCCGCTACCCCTTGCTGGCCGACGACATAGATATTCCCATCTGTGGAAACCAGCGGCGGACAGGAGGGTTCCCCTACTGATTTCGGAATCTCCACGTTGAAGTAGCTGAAACCATCGGCAGTGAAGGCAAGCAGCCGGTCGGTGTCACCAACGGCGGCGCTCATATAGATATCAGAATTCAAGCCCGCCGACGCATAGTAGGGCACGAAGCCGCCGATGATCATGCGGACGACTTTAAGATCATAGTTGAACACCGCGACTCCCCGTCGCATCGGCTGGATGACGAGATCATCAAGGAACACAGGAATGATCCTCAGGTCGTCGAAGAAAGCCACGGCACGCTCGTTTTGGACCTTGCTAAGCTGAAGACTGCCCTGGGGAGGAGAGATCTCCTCGATCTTGAAAGCGCGAATAAAACCACATTCACCGCGAATGGCTTCCATTCTGCGGAAGGACTCAAACCCGGCGATGAAGATTCTCGCGTTAACCGGTGTCACTTCGTGAAAGAAAAGGTCAGAGGCGCCGCTGACGATGACCTCGCTCAACAGCGCACCGTCCAGACTATACTCACAAAGATCTTCATCCATCGCATAAAGTCTCGCACCGGCCATGCTTACACCGCTGCCGCGACCCCACCACTGCTGCCGCTGAATCAATCGGACGTTGTCATTGTCATACAGATAAAACGCCCCTCGGGATTCAACAACCAGTCTCTGCGCGCTGACACGGATGGCAGAAGCTTCCACGTCACTGATTTTTTTGGGAAGACGCCCGCTGCCCACCGGAACATTGAGATTCTGATAGCAGTTGCTATTGCGGAGCTTGTTGGCGAACTGGCAGCAATAGCCTGCTGGAGGAGGTATCACCGCTTGCGATTCAACAGACGTAGAAGGCACAAGTTCCACGACTGGAAACGTTTCTGCGACCAGATGCTCCTCGTCACCGACCAACAACCAGCTATCGTAAAATTTGTCATCCATATTGGCTCCTCGACATGAGACTGCAATGGTCAAAAAAAAAGAACTGTTCTACCAAATTGCGCTGAAGCTCTACGCATTCTTTTCATTCTATGCAAGATTCTCCGTTCCGCTGAGTACGAAATCTCCAACCTCTTCTGCAAGCTTCACCGTTCCGTTGGGTACGAAATTTCCAACCGCGAAATTCTTAGCGCTGGGCTCTTCTTTATGCTTAAGTCCGATCATCTCGGCGAAGTACTGCCAAAACTCACTCGCATCACCCACAGCAAGATCAAGCTTTCCCGACGCAGGGTCGTCATGATCCCATTTGCTGATACCACTTTTCTTAACATTGATCTCATAGTGAGGTTTCGCTTCGGGCTGTCTCAGCATCTGGCTGAGCTTGTCAACGTACTTGGCCTTGGTGTCCAGACGACTTGGAGTGGCCTTGGCATACTTTTTGGTGTAGTTGTTCACGAGATAACGCGGCTGAAACATCACAAGCGTTTCCGTGTAGGGTGCGTAACCGCAGATTTTCAGGACGTTTTTCTTGGCAAACTGCTTGGTGATGCTGAGGTTAATCTCGCCAAGCGCATCGTAAATGTCACCATAACTAGCAGAAGAGAGATACCAATGCGGCGGATCCCAGAACTGGAATCGTAAGTTGACTTTGACAATCAGCAGAGCCGTGAACTTCCTCCCGGTTCGCGGCATTGCGTTACTGTAAGCGTCCTCGCCAAGTGGGTAGAGATAAAGATTAAAATTCCCCTTGCCGGTTTTGGAATTAGTCTGGTTGTTAGTCTGGTTGTCAGCCTGCTTCGTCGGGTAGTTATAGTAGTGGTCCGCATTGGTGGTAGAGTTCTGCGGAAGCCATTTGGACGCAGATTTGAACGGGATCTTGTAGTCAGGGCTGTTAGTCTTGCAGACGACGAAGTCAAACTGCTTGCCGGCAATCAGACGTGACCGTAACCACTCGGCATAGTGCCAGTAATGGCGCGCACGAATGGTCTGATTGGTATTCATCATTGAGCCTTCACGACGCTTGCCGGGGTCTTCGTCGGCGTCGTACGGTGACCCAAGCTTGAAATCCACAAACCCCGGCATACGGTAACAGCAGTTATCCCAGCGTTCAAGATATTCATCATCCAGGCTACCGGCGTGGCCAAACTCGTGCGCGGCGACAAGCCAGTTCCGGGTATCTCGCTCGGTATCCCCGTCTACGAATTCTCCACTATTTCTCCCCATGTGGCTCCGCACCTTGCTCAACTTAGGAAGCACGGAGATGGTCGTATGCTGACCTTTGTCCACGTGCTGCATGTAGAAGCGAATATAGACACGCTGTTTAGTCACGTCATTTACCGCAAGAAGGGAGACCAAATCAAAGCCCCCCGTCTCGTCGTTCCATTCCGCAACGATGTTCTTGATGGACTTGTTAATCCACTCCGGCTTGGCTATTGCATCGTCCGGTTTTTTGGCTGGGACTTTGTCCTGAAAGTGCCACCTGAAGTGGCTGAAAACGTAGGAAATCTCTTCGCCAGCCTCAAAGCCGTGCTCAGGCAACAGGTAGCAATCGAAGTTGCCCATCGACCCCCGGTAGTGCCGCTGCTGGAACCCCTCGATGGGTTCGCATTTGGTTCCGTGCCCATAAACCGCAGCACGATGACCGATGTACTGTGTCTTGGCCGTGATGCGATCTCTGAAGACAGCATAGAGCTTGTTGTCCGCTACCACACCATGAACAGGCTTACCGAAGTAGGGTATGTAGCCGGAAATCATCAGTCCAGTAATCTCGCCGTTCGCTGAGACCGAGCCTGCGATTTTCTCAGTGTAGTAACTCTGGTGGTGTGTCGTATCGGGATTGATCACGGCGAATTCCTCGTCAAGCAGCGCTACGTGCTGTATGTCAGCCACAGGGGCAGCGCGCAGACCCGTAACCGCCGGGATCGGCTCCTCATCATCCGAAAACGAGACGGGCAACACATCGTCAGAACCCGAGCCATCCGAAAACGGGTTGGCTAACCCACCGTCAACAATTTCCCGGCCAGAATCCGGAAACGGGTTGACTAACCCACTGTCAATAGGTTTCCGGCCCATATCCGCCAGGACCAAATCGTCGAGCGAGAATACGAGCGGCTTATCCCGCTGCGAGAGTTCGTTCCCAAATGGCTTGAATTTGGCGGGAGCAGTGAACAGAGCTTTGAAGACATGCTTCTTATCCTGATTTTTCTCGATGTCGTTGTCCGTCACGCCACCGCCCGGCTTACTTCTCACACACCAATCATCGGACAGCCATTCTGCCGGCAGGTCATAGTACTTCCACTTCTCTTCGGCGTCGCTTTGCTTATTATCTGTCAACGCTTTCAGCGCAGCTAACATCTCGGCCTCGGTGACGATCTTTCCCTTATCGTCGGCGTTCGCCCTGTAGACCCACTTCTTTGCCGCACTAAAGCTGAAGTGCAACGTCTTGCGGTTGGGATCGACAAACTTGCCAAACCTGACCTTGAGCTGGTAGACACCATTCTTGTATTTGCTGACGGCCGTCAGCGGTGTAGTGCCATTTTGCATCACCTTGAACTGCAGCCCGTCCGGGACGCTAACCAGTTTCTTGTACAGGGGATCGTAGTAGACAAAACGCAGATAATAGGCCACCGAGGTCAGATCGCCGCCATCGACATAAACCCTTTTGAAATGATACTTGTGCCACATCGGGCACTCAGGCGCTTTGTGAACAGTGTCGACACGCGCCGGGCAATCTATCTTCGGGACATTCGCCTGATCGAAGAAGAACAACTCAACCCGGCGGTTGACCTGAGAGCGGTAGTTGTCTTTTTCGGCATCATCAATCGGATAGGATTCACCGCAGGCAATGTACTTCTTATTCTGGTCACAGAACGGCAACCCTGAGCGGTATTCCCTATTCAAATGCCAGCGGTCGACCTGCAAGGCAGTAGCGATGTCGTCGTTGTAGAGATTATATACTGCGAGCCACATCTCAACCGGCCATTTGTGTTTGGGATCCCGCTTGATCTTGTCAGCAGTGCCTTCGGGAATCGACTGATTTACATCCACACCCGGCCCCTCCGGGTTCGTTTGCCATTCGTTGTACCGCGTGATAAACGCCCGGATCGCCTTATCGACGTCGTCACTCCATTTGTCATCGATTTTCACCGGATCGCAGTCGCTCCAACTCCTGTGGTCTTTCATGTACATCAGAATTTGCTGGTAGTCCTCGATTCGATGACGTTTCTCAGAGATATCCGCCCAGCTGTACGGACTCCCCTCCAGCAAGGCGAGCACACCTTGCGAGCGCAACTCCGATAACTCGAAGTTCATCTTGGTGGGGCCGGAAGTGTCGGCATGACCGGCGATGAGAAGCCGTTTGTCAGGATCAAATTCAAATTGCTTGAGTGCCAGCGCCAGCGCCTTCAACCCCGAGACCTTGTCCTTGTCTTCCGGCGGTTCGTCGCCGTCTTCCGTGCCGTCGGATGATGATTTTCCTTTCGGGCGTTCCGGCATCATCACAGCGCTGTCGAGATGGAAAAGCACGTCTTCCATCTCCAGCATCAGCACTTCCACTGGTTCGAGCTGAAATTCGGGTGATACGGTGGTGTCGGTGTCTTTGCCATCGATCATTTCGTGGAATGTACAGGATCTATTGACTACCGGTTTGCTCATATCGACTCTTAGTTGGCCCCTGGGAACTTGTCGTCCCTGACATTGATCGAAATCTTGAGTTTGCCCGGGGCTATATCGGGGACCTTGGCGTCACCGCCGCCGCCGAGCTTGCCCTCTTTCACCTCTCCGGAGGGCAGGATCAAACGGTATTTTTTGTCTGGGATCGCATTGCCGTCCTTGTCTTTGAGTTTGAACTCGATGTCGTCTTTGTACTCCAATAGTCCTGAGCGCTGAGACAACGTCGAGGTCTTAGCAACGAAGTAGTATGCCGGCGATGAGAACCCGCCGCCTTTCAGCTTTTGCTCCTGCAACTTGAGGAAGTCCTTGTCGACCAGCAACTCCCACTCGCCTTCGATCTTGTCGCCCTGGATCGTGGTCTCGATCGTTTTCAGCACGGCGTCTGGGAACGCAGAGTCTTTAACATGAATCTCCAGTGTCGCTTTCTCACCTGCCGGCAAGCCGGTGGTCTCGGCGGTTGCCTTGACTTTCTCACCTACTTTGGCGGTGGTTTTTGACCACTTGGCGCTGGTTATCGCTCTGATCTCAATGTCATAACTTCCCGAATCAACATTCGCCTCCTTGACACCCCCCATCAGTGGAGACACAGTCTTCGGACCAGCGGGTGGCGTCAATTCATACTCGGCACCTGTGATCGGGAAGCCACCTGAGTCGACAACTGCAACATTCAGATAGTGCTCCTCAACTTTTTCCTCTGTTGCTGAATCCGGCGCCGCCTCACCACTTTTCTCGCCTCCCGGCCCGCCGGCGCCGGCGCCACCGGACATGCTGTCACCGATTAGCACTGTGAGACACCCCATGGCAATAGAATCGGGCGGTCCGGAGCAGGTTGCCATGTCACCAACTCGCGCTGCCGGCATGCCGCCGATCATGACACTCATGCTTCCCTTGGCAATCGGTCCACCAACATGCGGCGGGGGTGGAGTGCCGGGATTGAGCATCGGACAGACGTGCATGTCTCCCACGCGCGCTGCCGGCATGCCGCCGATCAGCACCATCGGGAAGCCAGCTACGATGACGCCACCGTGCATGGTTTGGTCAGATAGTCTTGCTGCCGGTTGTCCCATACAAAATAGCGCTTTCCATACAATCGGTAATACGCTGATATAGTCGAAGCCGCTGCCTTTCGGTTCAATATGGATGCGCTTTCGACTGACTACCGGAATTTAGCATAGGCGTCAGGTATAGTCAACCTTCAATTTGGCGCAGCTAGGATGCCCTCGCGAGGAGGTTCGTCAGTACATTCTGGTGGGCGTTACTATAAACAGGCTATTTTGGGTCGGGATTCGAGGCTGTGACGGCAGTCGGCTTGAAAGAAGATGCTTTCAGGGGAAGGCCACAGATGGGGCAGTACAAATATTCCTTTTCGACCCACTTGTGACCATACTCGCATTGTCTGACTCTATCCTTCTGGTCGATATAGATTTCGTCCCAGTCGGACATAATCGTATAGTGAAGTGTATTACCGGAGACTCTCAAAGCCAGCGAGATTTCCTCGATTCGGCAGATTGTCTCCCCATCGCAGTCGAGGTAGATTGGGATTTTTTGAGAGGAGATAAGTTTTTCGGTTCCGCCTTTGACGGGGCGTTCTGTTTCTCTCGATTCGATTTCGATTGCAGTTTCGCCGGTTCTGCCGAGGTAGACCAGTTCCCGCTTTGTGGTTACTTTGTCAACTGTCATACCCCAGGCGGCAAGACTCTGATTCGGCTGCGCGGTGGATGCTTGGCCACCCTTAAATGATTTATAGACAACAAGTTTCGTGTCGGCAAGCAGGTTAGAGGATGCTGATAAAAAGGCCAGAATGGCGACAGCATAGACGACAATAACTCTTCGCATCTTATATTCCTCCAAGGCTGCGACAGTGGTCGCTCCGTGTTTGTTATCGACGGTGCCGCCGCCAAAACTGAGAACGATTTTTCGCCACCAGGAGATTCTACGGCATTTGAGTCGATTGGCATAGAAGTTTTTGAATTGCGTAGTGGTGGGCACGAACAATGCCGTTTCTAAATGACGGTTGGAAGAAGCGCATGTCGACGCGCTGCATAAATTCGTTTAGAAATGTCTCATTTATGTTCATTGTACTCTCCTTTTTGCATCGTTAATCAGAATGTAAGTTTGAGAACAAAGCCGGGCGCTCTGTAAGCGGCGATGTAGGTTGGCCTGAGGGTCAGGGCACTGAAGCCGTGCTCCTTATTGTAGTCGTCAGCCGAATTGTCGCCAGTAGCGATGTCGCGGATGGCGCTCACAGTGCAGATGGTCACGCCCGCGCCGATTACACCGATAGCAAGCAATGCCTTAGGCAAGCCTTCCTCCCAGCTCTCCCCAGACGAATCATGAATTAGGATTGCCGCAACCGCGACCGATGACGACAAGACTATGCCGCGAGTGGCAGCGCCATGCCAGAATCGTCTCATATTTCCGGCATAGGCATGCCCCACGCCGGGTCCGAGAATCAGCCCCAATGATGCAATTCCTGTTCCCAGCGGAGCGCTGTTGTCATTGTGCATCATCACCCCACCGGCGACTACAGGTACTGACGTCGAGAGAAGTGAGTAGATTACGGCTCTCCCTCTTGACCTGGGCGCTGCGGTCGCTGTGGAATCTGCTGCAGCCACGTTTGAGTTGAGTAGGAAAGCCGAAGCAAGAGCAGTAACCAATACCTTGAACATGTCATATATCCTTTCCTTACTAGAACGACATCGTCAGCATCAATCCGGGGGCTTTGTGTCTCGCATAATAGGTTGGCCTGATAGTCAGGCTAGGGAAGCCGTGTTCCTTATTGTAGTCGTCAACCGAAGTTCCGACGGTGGAGATATCGTGAGTCATGCTCACCAGACAGATGCTACCTCCTACTACAAGGGCTATCACAGCCGTCACAATCCCAGCACCAAAATCTGAAGTCTCGGAGACGGAATATAACATCGCCCCCGTAAGAGAGGCTACCATTCCACGAATAGCAACGCCGTTCCAGAAACGTCCCATTTTGCCAGCATAAGCATGCCCTACGCCTGGACCAAGGATTATCCCCGCGGATCCAATTGCCAGTCCTGCCAGCGTTGCAGTGTATTCGCTCTGACCATTGTTGCGAATAGTGACCGGGTCGGAACCGATTGGGGCACTTCCTTGCCCACGTAACAGCAAGGCGCCACCCACAACTACTGGTACAAACGTTGAGAGAAGTGAGTAGACTTCGGCAGTGCGCTTTGACTTGGACACTACGGTCGATGTGGAATCTGCTGCCGCAACGTTTGAGGTGAGCAGGAAAGTCAGGGCAAAAGCCATGATTAGATTCTTGTGCATATCATCAATCCTTTCTCGATCAGAACGACAAAGTCAACATCACTCCGGGTGCTCTGTGACTGGCGAAGTAAGTCGGCGTTAGTCGCACGTCAGAGAACCCGTGGCTGTGGTTGTATTTGTCAACTGATCTGCCAACGGTGGCGATATCGTAGATGGCACTCCCGAGACAGATACTACCTCCTACCACCAAGGCTATCACGCCCTGCATGACCGCAACATCCAAAGATGAATTATCGGAGGCGGATGTGACCAACGCCGTCGTAAGCCAAGCTCCCACGCCTCGAATGACGACGCCACCACAGAATCGTCCCATTTGTCCGGCGTAAGCATGCCCCATGCCGGGGCCAAGAATTATGCCCGCTGATCCAATCGCCAATCCCGCCAGCGTTTCAGTGTCATCGATTTTACCACTGCCCAGGTCGGAACCGATTGGGGCATTTCCTTGCCCATGTAATATCAAGGCGCCACCCACTGCTAACGGCACGAGCGTGCAGAGCAGTGAACGGGCCTCCGCCGTGTTCCTCGACTTGGTAGTTGCAGTCGAAGTTGTATCTACTGCCGCAACGCTCGAGTTGAGCAAGAACGTTAGAGCAAAAGCAGTGATTAGAATCTTGCACATATCATCAATCCTTTCTCGATCAGAACGACAAAGTCAACATCACTCCGGGCGCTCTATGACTGGCGAAGTAAGTCGGCGTTAATCGCAGGTCAGAGAACCCGTGGCTGTGGTTGTATTTATCAACTGATTTGCCGACAGTGCCAATGTCATAGCCGAAGCTGATCAGGAACCCAAAGACGCCAAAAGCAGCGATAGGGGCAGCAGCAGCTCCCGGCTGGTCTGAGTTCAGGTATGCCAGCATCAAGGTCACGGATGCGCCTCTCGCAAGCGTGCCCCAAAAACAGCGATCATATTGACGAGCATAAACGTGGCCGGCGGCGGGACCGACCACCAGACCACCGACGCAGAGCAGTCCTGCGGCAACGGAGATATCGGATTGTTCTTATGCATAGCCGCTCGCCCGACAAGACCCACGACGAAGGGCAGGAGCGTACAAGAACCTGACCAATCGGCTGCCACTGACTTTGAAAGCGGCTTCTGTAGCACCTGATCGTTTCCGCTGGCGGCGCCTGAAAGTAACAAAAGAGCCGCCAACATCGGCGCCAGTATGCGTCTCAGTAGCCATCCGGTCCGGTGCATTGCAAGCCGGGTATCACCGGCGATTCGATGCGCACGGCTAAGCCACGAAGCACGTCTCCCGAGGAACTCAATCAGGAGTACGGTGCCGCCGAACATAGTCCACAAACAGCAGGCCGACTTCATAAACAACGCAATCCCGGATCTAAGTATCAAAGCGACCGTCGTCGGATCGACGACGTGATATGATCTGAACATGTCGAACTCAATGTTGCACATTTTCGTTCACCCTGTCGTGGCCTTCGGTTTTCGTCGTCGCAACGGCCTTTGTCTCACCGGTGGCAAAGAAATAGCTGTCTTCGATCTGATCGGTACCACAGTAAATCCGATTGGTCTCCCGCATGCTGACGATCTGCACTTTGCCGAAGCCCGCGCTTTCCATGATCGTCTTCATGCGGTCGGGACGGCTGGAGAAAGTTAATGGTTCGTTGATTGAATTGCACATCTCAATCAATTGGCGATTGCCTTTGTAGTCGGTCTCGTCATCGGTCAATTCCGGCGGAACAAAATCAAAGGTGATCCGATTATTCGGACCCAGTTCCGCCAGTCGGTTCAGCGTCTCGGCGATGATATTCTCGTTTAGGAAAAGGGTGACACCTTCCCAGATGAACAGCGTTCGCTTGTGTCGAGCAAAGCCGGCGCCCAACAGTTTGTCGGTAACCGAATCTTTGGAAAAGTCGGTGGCGATGTAGGTAACGTTACTCGGAAGCTTTCCGAGCAGACGCCGGGTCAGGGCTTTCTTGATTTGTTGGGTCGACTGTAGATCAAGTTCAAAGACTTGCGCCTGATGAAACTCCGGCATGCGGAAATAGCGACTGTCGTAACCGGCGCCAAGTAGGACGACCTGCTCGAAACCTTCATTGAGGCAAGTACGCGCATAGTCGTCCATATAGCGCGCCCGGAGTACAATAGCTTTGCGTACGGAAGGATTGATCATCTGCATCATGCCGACCATTTTCATTCCTTCCTGGCCGGCGTAATAGTGCGCCAACGGGTCGGCGATCACGCGCTGTTCTTTGGGCAGAGACAATTCGAATGCTTTTGCTCCCGCCGACCAACGTGCGAATAGGAAGCCGCATGGCTTCTCAATCGTCTTGCTGTATACTTGCTGCATGGTTCGTTCCTCTCTCTTAGTATTTTCTGTCAAAGACGGGTTTGAGCACGCCAACACTGAGCAGTAATGGATTCACAAACAACTGCACACTGATGGCGGTGAGCATGATCCAGTAGATCCCCGGCGGCGCTTGATCGAGCATCACGAAGACCGGGATGAAAAACAACGTCGTGAGATAGTTGATGATGCTCTTGTAGCCCGGTTTCCAGTGCGTGGTCACGAGGCAGTTGATCGGGTATCTCACGGGTGAGATTGTCAGTAGAATCAGTGTCGCCGTGTAGAGCGTCGGATAGATCGGTGGCAGTTTCAGGAAGTAGAAGACAAACACCGAGAAGAAAATCGGCGGCGCACCAACCGAGTAGCCGTCGTGGAGGAACCCTTCTTTGCGGGAGTATTTCCAAGAGGCAGCGGCGGCAGCAAAGGTCACCAAATAGGAACCGAGACCTTCGACAAAGAGGCCGGTCTTCCAGAAAAGCATCAGCGGCACGAAAGTAAGACCAACGAGATCGGTAATGATGTCGAGCACTTCGCCCGATGTACCGGGGAATTTCTCTTTGACTTTGAATTTGCGAGCCATGGTGCCGTCAAGCCGATCCACCAATAGAACCAGCAGACTAAAACGCGCCGCAGCGATGTAGTTGCCGCTCAGTATCGACATCATCGCCGATGCGGCGAAACCCAACCCGATCAGTGTCAGGATGTGCGGCGCATAATAGAGATACTTCTTCACGTCGTTACTCCTTTCAGATTCCCAGCAATCGTCCCAGCCAGTAGGCCACCGGCGCGGCGACGATCAGACTATCAAAACGATCAAAGACGCCTCCGTGTCCCGGCAGGAGTCCGGAGAAATCTTTGATGATGAGTGTTCGTTTTATCAACGAAAAAAACAGATCACCAATGGTGGCGGCCGCAGCGATGGCACACCCCAAACACGCAGCCTGGGTCTCTGTTAGGCCATGAATCAGAGGCGCCAGCGCCACTGCGCTTACTACCGTTGTGAAAGAGCCACCTATCAGACCTTCAATGGTTTTGCCCGGACTCAAGCGCGGGCAGAGTTTATGGCGACCAAGCAATCCCCCCCACAGTTGCGCGAAACTGTCGTTGATTGAGACTAACAGGAAAACGAACGCGAACGAGGCAAACCAATCGCCCCGCAACGAGAGCAAAAGGTGTCCGAGAGATAATTTGACCAAGAGATCTGCTGGCAACGCGATCAGCGTTGGATTTATGAACCCACACGGCAGCGTGCGTCTCAGTTCAAGTGAGCCGACAACGGTAATTGCCAGCAGGATTGACGCCAGCAGCCAGCGACTAATGTATGCCGCCAACAACATGCCTACGATGATTGCAGCATAAACGCCATACTTGGTCCAGTCCTTGCGGCGTCTGACATGATCGCAAACACGAATGCGGTGCGAGACCGCCGTCATCGTTGCTCCAGCCGCAAATAGACTGGTGACTGCCAGTGATAATTGCTCCAGCATGTCAGACTCCTTCCTCACGAGGAACGATCAGTCTGACCGCATGCGGCACCACCTGAAAGTCGAAGCACTTGCTGCTGCCATGAAGCTCGCCATCAGCAAAAATCGGCAATGCTTCGGACGCTTCAATCGTGAGGTGACGCGTCTGCAGGCGTACGACATTGTCAGGGTCTTCCGGCCTACCGGTGATGGTTGACAGGACGGTCTTGAGGAGCTGTCGGCGATTGTGAGTGTCGGTGATCGTGAAGAGGTCAAGTCGTCCGTCATTGTTAGAGGCCGACGGTGACACGCAAAAGCTGTGGCCAAGAAAAGGCTGATTGGCAACGATCACCGAAAATGCCGCACCAAACCATGTTGTTTGATCCGAGCTAATGCGCAGTCCAATACCTTGTCGCGTTCCCCGTTTGTAGGCAAGCGCCAGCGCAAGTAGATACAGCTTGCTGCCAAGGAGACGGGCAAACGCTCTGCCTGTGGCGCTTTGATGCTTGAGAAATTCGACTTCCTCCACCGCTCCGCAAGGCAACCCGAGACCGGCAACTGTGAGATAGTGCCAGCCATTGACGCGAATGACGTCAAGATAACGGCAGTGTCGCTGAAGTATCAGGTTGCAGGCAGACATCGGGTCTGAAGGAATATGATGATAACGAGCCAGATCATTGGCAGTGCCTGTCGGTACAATTCCTATGGCCACGTCGGCGCCAATGGTACCGTTTACGACCTCATTGATGGTGCCGTCACCGCCAACAACCACAATCGTATCGAATCCATTTCTACACGCGTCACGCGCGATCAGCGTGGCGTGGCCGGCACCCGCAGTGGACTCAATCGACTCGCAATCAGAACCGAGTGTTTTGCGAACGAGCTCGCTCAATCTCTTGGAACGGCCTCTGCCTGCTTTAGAGTTAGTGATAACCTTGGCTCGCATCTTCATATCCTCATGGCCTGCCTAAGCGGCATGCCTAAGTGTTCTTCCCCAATTGACGGCGAAACAGTAATCCAAAGGCTTGTCGAAATAGCCGACGAATGGCGGCAGAGTTATGCCACTTCCCTGCAAGGCGGTCAGTGTATTGCTATTGTCAAAATGACGCGTGACTTTCAAATAGGGATCGAAGACGGCCATTAGTTGCAGCGTTCGTGGATTTCCCGTGATCTTCCCGTCGTTGGATTGATCGAGAGACGGCATTCTTCCGTTCATGCCAGTAAGGTTCTGTCCCAAGTAGTTTAGGAAGTGGCGCACAACACTTCCGACTGCAGGCGCTGCTGCCGCACCGGCAACTATGTGGAAAGTCTTGCCAGTTGGTTCGGTGCGGAACAATATGTGATGGGCTACATTGGCAACGTAGTCGAGAGGGACAACATCCAGTGGTGTCGCCGGATCACAGGTCAAGGCTCGGATGATGCCCTTGTAGATAAGCTTAAGCGGCGAATAGAGCACATTGAAGGTCAAAGTGCGACCGGTTTGCGAGTCACCAACGACGATGCTAGGGCGGAGAATCGTGATCGGCAGTGTTGGCATCAGAGTGCGGACATACTGCTCGGCCTCAAACTTGGTTTGCTCATAGGTATTCGAGAATTGCTGCGGCGCGACGGGCTCATCTTCGTAAATCCAACCATCGCGGTTGCCGCAAACATAGGCGGTGCTGATATAGGCTACGTTGCGAAGCTGCCCGATCTCGGCGGCACGCTGAGCCAAAGACATGACATTGATCGTGCCGACGAAATTCACCAGCCGGGCGCAATCAAGCGGGAGCGTAAACTGAATGCCAGCAGCGGAGTGAATGATATGCGTGACTTCCGATGCCAGCTTGTCAAAAGCGGCGTCTGACAGGCCAAGTTGATACTGAGTGATATCACCACAAATCACCCGGACACGACTGCCGATCGACGCAGTATCAAACTCTGGTAACAAAACGCGCAAGGCCTGTTCAAGACGATTTTGTGCCGCCGCTGCCGACTCGCCTCTGATGAGAGCGACGATCTTGGTGTCGGGGTCTTTGTCCAAAATCGTGATCAGAAGTTTGCCGCCGATATTGCCGGTAGCTCCGGTTATGAAGACTGTGTTGGACATCGTTTCAACCTCTCTGGCATCGGTTCGTTACATTACAGACACACATAGAGCAACCCTGATGCCAACTACCGCTCGTCATCCGCTGATCGGTGCAACGCAACGGGATAGCAGATACAACACAACGCAGTATCCGATTTTGCTCGGCCTGGAGGCGGTTATCAGCTATCCACGTCAAGGGGGTTAGTAACCAGCGATGACCAAGAAGGTGATTGCTGTCAGGGAAGGTTTTAGGCTTGTTTCGCGGTCAGTTTTGTCCTATCTTGAACGAGATAAATCATCCGACATTTGCGGTTGCGGGAGGGCAACCTGTGAAAGACGATCAGAGTGACAGTGACAAGACTAAGTCAGTAGCCATATTGTCTCAGGGCATGTTAGTCGGCCACTACCAGATCATTGAGAAGATCGGCGCGGGTGGCATGGGAGAGGTGTATCTGGCGGAGGACACAGAACTCAATCGCAAGGTCGCGCTTAAGTTTCTATCCCCCCATCTCTGTCAAGATGCCGACTGCCGAACGCGGTTCAAGCGCGAGGCACAGGCGGCTGCCAAACTGAATCATCCGAACATTGTTACCATCTACGAAGTCAGCGAGTTCAACGGCAGACCTTTCTTTGCCATGGAGTTCGTTGAAGGGCTACCTCTCAGCGAACTGATCAAGCAAGGTGATTGCCCACTCGACAAGGTGATCGATCTGTCGCTGCAGTTCTGCGAGGGATTGCAGGAAGCGCACAGGGCGGGCATTACCCATCGCGACATCAAACCCGCAAATGTCCTTGTCAGCCAATCGGGACGCGCCAAGCTGGTCGACTTTGGACTGGCCTCGGTGGCCGGCGCCGACAAGCTGACGAACGAAGGTTCGACGCTTGGCACGATTGGCTACATGTCTCCGGAACAGGTGCAGGGGAAGCCGACCGATCAGCGCTCCGATCTGTTTTCGTTCGGTGTGGTGCTGTATGAGTTGATTAGTTGCAAATCGCCTTTCAAGACTGAGAATCCTGCTGCAACCATGAATGCGATCGCACAGCAGACCCCCGAACCGCTCGCACGATATAAAGCAGGTGCCCCCGATGAATTGCAGCGAATCGTATTGAAGCTGTTGCATAAAGATCCGGCACTACGATACCAGACGGCTGCTGATGTCGTCAGCGACCTGATGACCTTGAAGGCAACAAGTCAACTCTTGACCGGAGCGCCAGTCAGAAAGAAACGGGCTTGGCGTCTGGTAGTCGGCGTTGCCGCCCTCGTGCTGCTCGCAGCGGCTGCTTACGGCATATTCAAGTCCCACATTTTCACCGGCGAGAAGACGACATCTCAACGAAAGATGCTGGCGGTGCTGCCATTTGAGAATCTCGGTTCGCCCGATGACGAGTACTTTGCCGACGGGATCACCGACGAGATAACCGCAAAGTTGGCGACGATTCATGATCTGGGAGTGATTTCGCGTACCAGCACGATGCTCTACAAGCACACGACCGAGAATCTTCGAGAGATCGCTAAGGAGTTGGGAGTTGATTATGTGCTCGAGGGGACGCTTCTCTGGGACAAAGGGCGCGATACCAGCCGCGTGCGAATGCTTCCACAATTGATTAGGGTTTCCGATGACACGCATCTGTGGGCGGAAACGTACCAGCGGCCGTTGACTGACATCTTTGCGGTGCAGTCAGATATTGCTGCCCGGATAGCCGAGGCGATGAGCATCACTCTGCTGGCGTCAGAGAACGGTGCCCTGCAAGTGATGCCGACGCGGAATCTTGAAGCGTATCAGGCATATCTGCGTGGAATCGACTATTGGACCAGGCCGGACTTCACGAGGGAGAATGGCCAGTTGGCGGTGCAGATGTTCCAACGCGCCGCAGAGCTTGATTCCGCCTTCGGTCTTGCATACGCGAGGCTAGCGACAGCCCATGCCCACATGTACTACTTAGGATTCGACCACACGCCAGAACGTCTCAGCGAGGCCAGGAAGACCCTAGATCGGGCGCTTGAACTGCAGCCTGATCTCGGATGGACGCACATTGCTTTGTCTTACTACTACTATTGGGGTTTCCGGGACTACGATCATGCCCTGAATGAGCTCTCTCTTGCTGAGGCGGTCCTTTCCAACGAACCCAGCATTTCTGAATTGAAGGGCTATGTCCTTCGGCGGCAAGGGAAGTTCAGGGCTGCGGCAGAGCAACTGAAACGGGCCTTCCTTCTGAACCCGCGAATTGCCAATCTACCTCTCGAGATTGCAAACACGTGCTTCCGTCTCCGAGAGTATGCCACAGCGGAAAAGCTACTCGACCAATCACTTTTTCTCGCGCTGGATCAAAGCATAGCATATAGATTCAAAGCTTACATTTACTACGCGTGGCGCGGTGACACCAGTTCGGCCCGGGCGGCTCTGGCATCCTGCCCGATGCAAGACAATGAAGACACCAGGGATGCTTGGTATTGGCATTATGTACTTGAACGAGATTACCCTGCCGCCCTAAGGACGCTCGATTTAATGTCTCCGGGGTTAGGTAGAGTTCTCGGGGAGCTTGTACCAACAACTCAAAGGGCGGCGATTGTCTATGACCTCATGCATGATTCGCACCGTGCTCACGCCTGTTTTGATTCTGCACGCGTCATTTTGGAAAATGAACGGAGTGCGCGACTAGACGATGAACGCATTCATTATTCGCTGGGCATTGTCTATGCAGGTTTGGGGCGCAAAGATGACGCAATCCGTGAAGGCAAGTTGGGCGCCGAGCTTTGCCCGGTCTCGAGAGATGCCGTGTCGGGGCCGGACAATCTGGAAACTCTCGCGCTGATCTATGTCATGGTCGGCGACTATGACGCTGCGTTGGACCAAATTGAGTTGTTGCTGTCCGTTCCTTGTACGTTCTCGGTCCCTTATCTCCGTCTTGACCCCCGGTACGATCCCCTGCGCAAACTGCCGCGCTATCAGAAACTTCTGGAGAAAAATGCAACCTGACGACGACAAGACTCAAGCAGTGACGGTGATTTCTAAAGGCACGGTCATCAATCACTACCGGATCGTCGAGAAAATCGGCGCCGGTGGGATGGGAGAAGTCTATCTGGCGGAGGATGAGCAGTTGTTTCGGCAGGTGGCGTTGAAGTTCCTGGGAACGCACCTGGCCGCTAGCGCCGACTGCCGCGAGCGGTTTCAACATGAAGCGCAGGCTGCCGCCAAGTTGAACCATCCTAACATCGTCACGATTTACGAAGTTGGCGAGCATCAGGGTCGTCCCTATATCGCCATGGAGTATATTCGAGGCCAGTCGCTGAAGGAGATTCTGGCCCAGGGACCGTTGCCCCCGGAACGTACCATCGAGATTGTGTGCCAGATCTGTCATGGTCTGACTACTGCACATGAAGGGGGCATTATCCATCGCGATATCAAGCCCGCTAATATCATAATTGACGATTCCGGCAGAGTGCGATTGCTCGATTTTGGACTGGCGAAAGCGCAGGACTCCGACTTGCCCAGCCAGACGGAGACAACGGCCGGCACAATCAGCTACATGGCTCCCGAACAATTAACGGGGGGTTCGATCACTCCAGCCTCGGATGTCTTCTCACTTGGCGTAGTCCTCTATCAGATGTTGACAGGCAAGCTGCCATTCACCGGAGAATATGAGGCGACGATCATTTACGCCATCGTCAACATCGAACCGGAGCCGCTCCCGAAGCACCTCAGAGAGGCACTGCCTCGGCTACAAGGGATCATCGATCGTGCCTTAGGAAAGGATCGCCTCGAACGCTACCAGCAAATGGCGGAACTCCTTACTGATCTAAAGCAAGTTACGGCAAAGACTAGTTTACCGAGCCCTGATTCCCGTCCTGAATCGACGCGACAGGCTTCGGTGGCCGTTCTCCCTTTCGTCGATATGAGTCCGGAGAAGGACCAGGAGTACTTCTGTGACGGCATTGCCGAGGAACTGATAAACGCCCTAACCCGCGCCGGCGGACTTCGTGTTGCGGCACGCACTTCCGCGTTTCAGTACAAAGGGCAAAGTCAGGATATTCGCAAGATTGGCAAGATGCTGAATGTCGACCATATTCTGGAAGGAAGCGTACGCAAAGCCGGCAGTCGAATTCGCATCACAGCAGAGTTGGTGAACGTGGCGGATGGCTATCATCTTTGGGCGGAAAGCTTCGACCGAGACATGGAGGATGTCTTTGCGATTCAGGATGAAATCTCGCAGGCGATTTCCGGTAGCTTGAAAGTGCGGTTGGCGGGTGACAAGCGCAGGCCATTAGTCGCCAAGCCGACCGAAATCTTGGAGGCCTATAATCTCTATCTCAAGGGGCGTTATTTCTGGAACAAACGATATCAGGGGGGATTGCAGAAGGGGATGGAGTACTTCAAGCAGGTGATCGACCTCGATCCCGGTTATGCGCGAGCGTACGCCGGTCTATCCGATTCCTACAATATT
>Ga0209777_10002470_pt1 | contig 24253 bp, 26 predicted proteins | sample FrelakmetHBP12HB_FD_187147 | JGI IMG/M metagenome (GOLD analysis project Ga0209777, IMG submission 187147) | Freshwater lake sediment microbial communities from the University of Notre Dame, USA, for methane emissions studies -HBP12 HB (SPAdes)... | ecosystem: Environmental > Aquatic >... | reverse complement strand
AACTATTATTCCCGCTGAAATCAGGGAAAGTATGGCCAGCCATTATCGAGCGGTCTGTGAGGAGTCGCGAGCCGTAGCAGCAGCCGTGCGCGGGTACATCAATACCGCATTTTCGCAGCGCAAGAGCCTTGTACTGTACGGGCCGCCTGGTACGGCGAAGACGTTGCTGGCCGCCGGTATCTTCAACGAGCTGGGCAGTCGCCTGGATGACCGCAGGAAGTTCGAGGACTTCGCAGCGGCTGGTACTGCCGATAATATCGCGTGGATCCGCGGTGATCAGTTACCTGGTAAATGGAGCCACAAGCCCGACGATGCGGACCCCCGCTCGGGTGCTGAATGGACGTATCATCTTTCGACTGCCCATCTGGTGGTGATCGACGACATGGACAAGTGTCCGGTGCAGGACAACTGGGGAGCCCAGCTTTTCGGACTTATCGACACAAGGCTCTGCGACAAGCGTCTGCCGACCATCATCACCATGAACCATTCGCCAGCCGGATTCATCAAGCGGTTTGGTGAGGCCAATGGTGAGCCTATTATCAGCCGAATACAGCGTACTGGCGGGCTCTTCATCCGAGTACCCAAGGTCAATCTGGGAGGCAGATAACATGTATGCGCGGATTCCTCAGCGGTCAATACGGACGGCGGGCATGGTTGCCCAGGCGTCATTTGCCGTCGACGTGCCTGTGCGGGATAGGCTCATCCGTCCTTTAAATCGTAATGGTGTTAGTACCCTCACTGTGGCCGCAAAGGCCACTTCGGGTCAGGCTCGTGAAGTCCTCGTCACGCATCCTGACTGTTGTAAACGTCTGCCCAGCGGCAATGACTGCCTGACTGTCAATGACAGCTTGCAGTTTGTCCTGCTGCGCAGGCACCAGATCACGACTGATGCCGAGACGCGCAGCCTTGAGGCTTGGTTGCTCGCGTTCGTCGAGTTGTTTAAGAACTAGTAAAACATGGCGCCTTCCCGGGTTTAATTCCCGGGCCGGCCTGCCAGGAGACATACACAATGACTGAAATTCGTACATTATATTCAACCCCGCGGGATCTTGATTTTGCGACTGAAGAGGAGCTGACGGCGCAAACCGGTCACCCGCCTGCGGAGTGGCCTCTAGTGATATTAAAAGAGCTGATGGACAACTCGCTCGATGCATGTGAAGAAACGGGGATTGCTCCGCGTATCGACATTTGCGTTGATGCTGGATCCATTGTTATTGCCGACAACGGGCCTGGTATTTCGGCAGGGGCCATCAATCAGATGCTCAAATTCAGCCAGCGTGTATCCAGCCGTGAGGCGTACGCTGATCCATGCCGTGGGGCACAGGGGAATGCATTCAAGACCATTCTGGCAATCCCGGTTGTACTCAGCAGAAGTACGGGGACCGTGATAATAACATCAAGCGGCCAGCAGCATACGATCACTGGTCGGATAGATCAGGTGAAGCAGACGCCCGTCTTCACGATTGAGTCCGCGCCAGTAGGTGTAAAAAGCGGGACTTCTATTAAAGTGGTCTGGCCGGATATAGCATGCTCAATCTTGGATGAGGCAAAAACGCGTTTTTTACAAATTGCCCAGGACTTTACTGTTTTAAATCCACATCTGCATCTCGGGGTGGACTGGCATGGTGAGGTTTTCGAAGTGCAGCCAACGAACACTGGGTGGAAGAAGTGGGCGCCGAAAGAGCCGACATCTGCGCACTGGTACACGCTGGAATCCTTTCAGCGACTGCTGGGGGCCCATATTGCGCACAGTGAACAGACTGGGCTGCAATGTACGGTCCGGGAGTTTGTAAATAAGTTTCGTGGGTTCGCCGGATCAGCCGCACAGAAAGTGGTACTGGCCGCAACCGGGAATGATCGCGTGAAGCTCAGTGAACTTGCGACTGCCGGCCAGTTTGATGCTGAACGTACTCAGGCACTGCTGGCTGCACTGAAAAGCAATTCGAAACCTGTCGCTGCCAAGAACCTGGGCGTTATCGGCAGTGCGCATATACGGCAGCGACTGGAAGCTTTGGGCGGATCTCCGAGAAGTTACAAGTACACGAAGGTGATTACTGAAGATCCCCAGAAACCTCAAGTATATGAAATAGCATTCGCTCCACGTGGAGACGATGCGGGTCTGCGGATTGTATCGGGTGTTAACTGGTCGGCGTCGGTAAATATTGTGTTTAAGAAGATCGGGGATGTAAGTCTGGATGCGCTTTTACGTGATAGGGAGATTACCCGGAAGGATCCCGTGATCGTGTTTATTCACATGGTAAGTCCATCAACCAGTTTTCATGATCGTGGAAAATCATCGGTAGTACTGCAGGAGGGCGTATAACATGAGTAATGCGATATTGGATGGGTTGAGGAGTGTTACGGCAGGCTGGGCTCGTACTAAAAAGTCACGTGCGAATGGCACAAGTACTACGCAGGAGAGCGATAGCTCTGGTAGAGTGATGCAAATCAAGGAAGCAGCGTTTACCGTACTGCCGCAAGCATATCTTAAAGCCAGTGCGAACGGTACGTTGCCGGCGCATGCGCGGCAGTTGATGTATGCGGCGCGGCCGATGGTGATGAAGCTAACCGGCGGGAAGTGTTGGCGCAGTTCTGATTACTTCACACAACACATCCTCAGCGAGTACATGGAGCAGCGCGGGAGGAATTCGTTATCTGATATAGTTGGAGATCTGAGCGGGGACGAAGAATGGAATATCGTATTTGACGCGCGCGGACACCTTCATGAACCTCACACTGGTCGCGCAATTCCTTTGGGTACGCTACAGGTTAAGGACTATCTTGCGAGCATCTCCTCTGGGATGCCTGCTGGTGTATCGTCGTTCAATCTCAATAACAGGCTTGTTGATACGTGTGGGCCTATCCGCCGGTATGCCGGTGTACTGTTTATTGAAAAAGAAGGATTCATGCCGCTATTGGCCGTTGCGCAGATTGCCCAGAAGTATGATCTCGCGATAATGTCGACGAAGGGTATGTCGGTTGTTGCTGCTCGTCGTCTGATAGACCGGGTGTGTGGAGGATACAATATTCCGCTACTGGTTCTGCACGACTTTGACAAGTCAGGTTTCTCTATCCTGGCTACGCTCCAAAACAGTACTCGCCGGTATCAATTCCGCAACGAGATTACTGTCATCGATCTGGGCCTCAGGCTCAAGGATGTCGAAGCGTACGGCCTTGATTCTGAGGCTGTTGACTATAACAAAGCAGAAGATCCTGCCAGTAATCTGCGCCTCAACGGGGCTACCGAATCTGAAGTTGAGTTCCTGTGCGGTGAGCAGGACTCGGACGGCAAATGGCACGGCAAACGCGTTGAATTGAATGCGTTCACGTCGGATAAATTCATAGAGTGGCTCGAAGCCAAACTCGATGAGAGCGGGATTGAAAAGGTCCTTCCTGACGATGCTACGCTCGAAAATACGTTTAAACGGGCAGTCGGCATTGAATTTATCAATGATCAGGCTGCGGCACTGTGCGCAGCCGCGGCCGCCCATTCGCGGTCAATTACCAGTCCGGCGGACTTAACCGCCCTGGTGTCTGCACTGCTGGACCAGAATCCTGCACTGCCCTGGGATACCGCCGTCGGCATGATCGCTGCAGAGGCGTTCAAAGCAGATGCAGGTGCAGGAACGTGTGGTGCGCGTGAGAGCGGGTCGAATAATAGTAATATAAGCAAGGGGGTGTGAAATGACTATGGCATCGGAACCAGCACGGTTTAAACAATTGTCGGTCCAACAGGTCGCTGATGCGATCTCTAAGATCCCGAGAAGTGAGCTGGTGGCTGCACCCGGGATATATGCACAGCGTTATCAGGACGGGCGTCTCTATTATGTGGTCAGGTACGATTTGAAGAGACACGAGCAGGGGAAGAGGCGGCAGCAATCTGTCTGGCTTGGGCGCGTGCCGGATGATTTCCTGGAAAAGCTTCAGCACGAGCTGGATCGTCTGTATCAGCCATCACAAGTCCGACAAGAGTCGGTATTGGACCGGGATCGCATGCGGATTATTGCGAATGTTATGGCGCACGCACGGCACCTTGCTGTACGGGCGTCAACGAATACGCCGTTCAGGTTTAAGGGGCTGCATATACTGAAACGGAACAACAGGACGTTAAACCATGAATAATCAAGTACTTCAACAGCGTATGGCTGAGCTGCAGCTAATTCGCCTGCGGCGCATGTATATCAGCAGGCGAGATACGATATCTGATACTGAATTGATACTGATCGGTGGATCAGGCGTTTGGCAGCGGTTCGGTTATGCACGGTTCGCCGATTTTCTCATATTTGACATACTCTGCGATGTGAAACGTACGGCCGCGCTGGAGTCAGCAATGGAAATGGGGGGTAAAACAAATGAGCGAAACTGACCTGCAGAAGAAAGATGGGAAATATACAGCCTTGGCGTCAACAATAACGACAGCCGTTGATGTTAAGAATCTGGCGATGCTTCCGACCGCCGAAATCGAAGGTGTATTGCACCTGGCGCTGGAAGACGCGTACAAACTGACGCAGACAGATCCACTGGCCGGCTTGCATGCGCTGGTACAGATCATGATGGCGGGCGATCTTGAGGCGCTGAGGAATTACATGCCGAGTGTCATTTCCTCCTCGCAGGCGACGTCACACGATGTGGTCCAGATCGGGCGGAAGGTTGATATCTCACAATCAGAACTGCGGGGACTGTCCGCAGTACGGAAAATACAGGATTCGCTAATTAAAAATGGACTGGCCAATGTGAAGATTACTGACGAACTGGCGAGAAGGGAGCGTGCACGGCAGCAAGCGGAGGATGTGTGATGCGCATAATCAAATTCCTTACCCATCCGGATATCAGGCAGGTTGTCTATGACGAGGAACGCCGGGAACTGACGGTACTCCGTCTGAATCGTCCGCCCATTATGTATGGTGATGTGCAGCCTGCGGTCGTCAAGAACCTGGTCGGACTACCTATTCCGCAGACTGACAGGTTCATGAAAGCACTGAGTTACGGTCCTGACGTTGTGCGGGCCGCCTTTGAAGAGTGTGCGGACTCGAAGTGGATTTCGGCCTGAACATGTATGGGGCCGTCGGATTTGTAAATAATGCAAAATCCCGCAATGCCGATGAAGCATGCTTAAAGCGGAGTGCGAGGGATGTGTAATTACAATGGGGGTGGAATATGAAGAAATACGTAATGCGGTGGTTGCCGCGCGTTGAGATGGATCGACAATCTGCATGGCAGCTGGTGGTACTTATGGTTGTAGTGCCTTTCACGGTCGATATTGCAATCTGGTGGATAAAGTTTGAGCACTTGGTGGCCGGGCTGTGGAAACAGTTGTAACGACATCTGCAAGTCTCCAGCGGGGTATGTTCTCAAATTGTAAATATCGTTCAATTTGCACATCGGGAATTAAGCATGCTACACGCGCGGGGAAATAATGGCGTACTCACAAATCCACGTTATGGGAAAGTACATGCAGTCGTACGTTGTACTGGCTGCGGTACACGCGCGGATGTGGCGTAGCGTCTGGGGCGCCAGGTGTGTCGTGAAGCCCTCTGGCTGCCTCTGTACGCCGCGATCATGCGTAGGACGGACTTGTGTCTGCCATGACTTCTGCCGACGACTGTGGCGACATGATTAACGGTGTCGTACTCGCGCGTCGTATTAAATTACACCGCATGATACCCGTGATATCCTGGCTGCGATTCATGATGCTGTGAAGTTCCTGAAGTAAGTCATTTGCATGGTTCAATCCTGCATGAGTGTCCAGTCTGTATTCGGCGTACGTGAATGCCCGATTCTTAAACTGGTCTGCCAGCGTAATGAAATTGTCCAGTACCGTCGGGAGATCCGCTGGAATACCGGCATATGCTAATCGGAACATTATGGCGTCGATGATCAACCGTCGCTGCGAGTAGTTGCGGTACAACAGCTCCCTCCAGATTTCATCAACGTCATCAAGTTGGAGGTGCTCTAAACACTGACGGAATTCTGCTTCGACCTGCTGGATTCGTATCATTGTCAGTCCGGTGTTTGCGGCGACACTCTGTTCAGCAGCTGTCATTGTCACCGCCAGCGGATTTCGCGTTAGGGGCCATTTCATGACGGTCTGTAGCGGTACGTGCGTTATGTAATATCCGTGCTCGATGACGTGGCCCTGTGCGACAGATATGTTAAGGCCGCTGATCTGATTGTAAATAGTCAGGTCGATTACGCCGAAAAGTTCAGCGCCATGGAAGACGCTTTGGACTGAAGGAGGTAATTCCTGAATGAACCTATTTTCCGGTGTGATTAGTGTGTCGTCCAACCCGATAGGACTTGTGTGGATCCAGCAGATCATGTGCTTCTCCCGTTTGCAGTATTATCGCACTGAAGGAGAATATCGTCAATGGGGTGTACTGGTGGACGGGTGGGCGTACTGGAGCCGGTTGATGCAAGGGCCCACACGTCAGATGGTTTTCGGAAATGACGAGTGGGCCCATGTCGGCAATATAATTACGACAGAACGTTAGTTTGATAAGGGCGCAGCCTCTAGCTCACTCTTTTCCTCTTCAATCGCGGTGTCTTCGTCGTCCAGCCAAACGATTCCCTGCTTAAACTTCTTTAAGGTGGCGATATGTTCCGTACTAAGACCCGATGAATAGAGTAAAACATTTAGTTTATCTAAAACACCCTTTTGTTCCGAAACAGAGATGGCATTCTGAATGAGTCCTACTGCGTACTTTGACCAATCAGCATCCGCGCGAATGTCCCCAACGGCGACAGCTTCTTCTGTAAATCCTGCTCGCCGCAACTGCTGTTCTGTATAAGGCAAGGTGCTTCGTCCGTTAACTGGTTCCAGCCAAATGGCCTCAACCCCACATTCTATTACTGCATCAAACATCTCTTCCAAGCATTCTTTGGAGCTTGCGATGTGCGGCAGGCAGGGGCACAACATGCCGAAAGTTGGTATACCCATTTTGTGAGCTTTCTTTAAGGCATCCAATCTGTCCTTGATGGGGGAGGCATTGGGTTCCAGAACGCTGGCCACTTTACCCCTACTTTTAGGTATACCTGTGCTCAGGCCGAGCATGATTCTGTTTTTGTATTTGGCAAATAAGTCGAAATCGTTTGCCACAGCGGCGCTCTTTGTAAGGACTCGTATTTTTGCATCAGTGTTTTCGAGGAGTACCTTCATGGTTTTCCGGCCAATATCATATTCTCGTGCCTCAGGGGACCAGCCGTCATCCAGCGTCGAGAATTGAATTACATCAGACGCTGTTAGTTTCGGAATACTCTTCAGTGCCCGCTTTGGCGTGTCAGGGTCTATGATTGCAAACCCCTTTTGAAAAGATGTTTGGTGAATATCAGTGAAAACTGGATTAGCATAGAAATTTGAACTCACCGAGCAATACGTACACTGATGACCGCAAGCTAGGCCTACACAGATGTAGTGAGTTGCCAATTTCTTTTTCTCGAATGCTAGACTCCGCTTGATTCCTGCGACTCTTGCTCGTTCATAGACGTTAAGAGGTTGGTTAAGATCCTTGGTTAACCTGTATTTTGCCTCCGTGGCTTTTCCGAGAATATCCTGAAGCTCGTCTGTGATGGCATCAATGCGTTTAATTAACTGTGGTTTATGTTCTGCCGTAAGTTTGTCTCTCGCTTCAGCTACGGTTTCAAGAATTGCGTACAGGGTTCTGCCGGATGATTCGTCCGGGGGTTTTGGTGCAGCTTTGGGCTTACGCTTGCCGATTTTCGCCGTATTTACGGTGCCGATTTTGCCGTCCTTCTCGTAGATCCGCTCAGTGGCATCTTCCAATTTTGGAAGATGGAGTTCGTCCTGTACGTCTAGATAGACAGCTTTTACCAGCCCGTCGCTTACGTTGCACATATCTCCTAATTTATTGTGTGCCCATTTGCGCCATTCTTTGTCTTGCAGCAGTATTTTGACGGATTTGCGCTTATCTGCATTACTCCGCTGCAGTCCATGTTTATTATTTGCTGCGACAGAAGCAAGGATCGCCGCACGCTTATCACCTTTGCGGACCTCAGCGTTGATGGACTTGAGTCCCCGTTTCCTGGCGGCCTCAAATCGATGGCGACCATCCGCCAAGTGGTATTTCTTGTCATCTTGAAAAACGAGTATTTCTGGGAAAACAGCGCCTTCTCTCATGCGATCAGCATAATCACCGACCACATCTTGATCTATTGAGTCGCGAGGATGAATTTTGTCGTCGATGATTATATCTACCAGCTTGACTTGAGTGCCCATAGAAATACCCCCCATAATTGTTGTTATGTTCAGAGCAGCAGACCTTTTCATATACTTTCTTTTCTTTAATTAATCGCAAGCGGATCAGCAGCCCTGCCGTCATTTAAAAGAAGCCAGTATATCTCTAACTTCGTTGATCCGTGAATCATAAGCAACAGCAGCGACTAGAGCGCTCGATAAGTCTATGGAAATGCAGGCTTTGACCTTAACTGAAGGATATTCCTCCACTGTAGATCTCATGTCCATCGCTTTATGCATAACACATTCCATTAGGATGCCGCTGCTTTGGATGAATCCGCCGGTAATTCTTCCGTCCCCACTTTCCAGCACGATCAGAAGCCCAGCCTTTGTGATAATCTTCAGAGTGGACGTTCCGTGATCGTGTTCACAAATTAGGGTTAACCATTCTTTTCCTCCAATAAACAGCTCCGCAAATGATTCGCCGCAAAGTCCTGTTATCCGTATCGGTCTCCTGTGGAATTCAGCGCTCGCGAAAAAGGCTTGTGTATCCTCCGATGCAGTGTTGTTGATTGCTGGAGCACCACGCCTCAGGAATAAATGGGCGTTTTCAACACTAGGGCAATTCTCTTTACCCGTTGCATAAGTAAACTTCCAATCAACTCCCAATCCCAGTATTCGTGTTTCTTCGAGAAAATACTGTACTATTTTGTATTCCCAACGAGTTTGAACTACTGCTATGCCCGTAGGGATCAGCAATCCTTGAATGGCGTCGGCTATTTCCTTGGCGCCATCACCGTCGTTAAATGCGTAGTACGCTATTACCAGATCAGCATTCCTCTTGTTCGACCGTGCTATACTCTTGTAATCAGCCTTCTCAAAGACGACATTTGTGATTCCAAGTTTCTTTGCCCATTCGGCGCCGATCTTTAATGGCATTTCGGCGCAATCATAGATGGTTACTAGTGCCGTTGGATGCTTTAAAGCCAACCACATGCCGATGTGTCCACTGCAGCCACCCAGATCGGCTATCGATTTTGGCTCAAGAGGGAATCCCGGGACATCATCGAAGTCATGCATGCATTCAACAAGTCGATCAAAATCCTCAGAGATCGAAATAAGTCCCATTTCCTCGGTTCGGAATTGGGAATTATAGAATACTGGATTGCTGAAATAATCACCGTCTTTTAAACATTGTATTGCATCATCTTGTCCATCCATTTGCCGGTCAGCTTCACGCTCTAGAGCTTTTTTTGAAGTAAACCGTCGTGCCCCTAACTTATGCAGGAACTCTGCGGGGGAAGTTCTTTTGCCCTTTAACATTACAAACGAGGACTTTTTGGATTTCTCAGACATTCATTTTCTCCGCTGTATTCTGGAAGTTATCTATGACCGTGCTTTTCCTAACCCTACGATTCGCAATACCTGCGTAAACAATATGCGCACAGTGAGCGCTTTTAACATATGCGCGTCAAGTTCCGTTGGAGGTGTGTGCTCTGGCCGGTGCATCTGCGAGGGTGAGGGAGATCGCCGGCTGCGGTTGTTGACGCGGCCGGCGCGATGGTCCTTCATGCGCGTATCGCCAATGTAGGGGCGCACGTCACCTACGTTTCAAATGCAATTCGTTAGCCCACTGCCGACGGCTACGTCCGGGCTCCTGTCGCGCTAGAAGTCTGAAAATAAAGCGCGCGAAGTCAGCACAAGTTTGAATAACAGTGGTACAGTCCTTCGCTGGTAAAGAATATTTAGGGTCCGTATGAAAGAAGAGGGTATTTAATGAAGTCAAGAGACATGGTCATAACTGCAATTAGCATAGCATGGGCAATAGGTACGATTTCGATGGCGGCAATTGTATTAGAGCGTAAAACGGATTCGCCTGGCACGATTGTACCTCTTGTCCTGCAAACACCAGTTCAGGGTTCTCTTGCAACTCCACAGCCCAAAACCGTCGGAAGTAGGACGAATTCTGTGGAAACTCCAGTCTTGATGGTTTGGTTGGATAGCGCGACCGGAGAAATGAAATCTCGTATTTTGTCCGATTCTGAATTGCCGTCGACGGCGAGATGAGTGCGGTGTTTCGTCGTGAGTTAAAGGTGATATATCGGTAATGTAGTTTTGCGCTCCCGTGCTATGAGGGAGTAACTATTCGACCAAGGTACACACCCCACCGGGGGCGGAGGTGACGATCTCCGCCTCCAACCTTGTCGACAACGCGTCAGGTGTGATGTAGTATGCCAAGTGAAATGAAGCTGTACTGGAAGATGTGTGGTTCGCAAGGAGGATTGTTGTGAGTATGGGGCTGGTATTATTGAACGGGGATAGCAAGGGCAAGCGATTCGATGTAGAAGAGCGTGCGCCATGTTCTATTGGAAGGGATTCTGTCTGTACGATATGCCTCACGGATAAACTGGTTAGCAAAAAGCATGCAATTGTCAGTTATGCAGATGGAAAGCTGACGATTACCGACCTGGCGGCTGCCAACGGCACGTTTGTCAACGGGTGTAAGATGTCGAGTAAGATTCTGTATAAACATGACAATATCACCATTGGGGTCAACGTCTTCAGAGTAACTTCTGCGGATGAGGCAGAGGACGGGGATTCCATAGTGTCGCTTTCTTCTGATAAACAGGTGATTGGTGTACGGGCGCCGGTGCCGGAAGAGAGTCTATCCAGCGGCAATTATTCAAATGTTGCCGAATGTATCCACGGCATGCAGTCAATCATTCTCAGGTACTCGAACGACATTGTGAGGGAGAGCCTGAAGTATATTTTCCGCATGCTGCCTGTTACCAGGATTGCTGTTTTCAATATCGAGGAGGATAGATCTGTTTCGCAGGGCTATACGGTTTGCCGGCGGGCTGGTGACAACCCGACGAATATGAGCCGGAGTTTTGCGCTGAAAGTGCTTGCTGCAAAGAAAGCGCTGCTGATCAGGGACGCAGATGACCTCGATTCGCGTACTCTTGAGGCTTCAATCGGGTTTAAGGGTGTACATTGCATTATCGGGCTGCCGATAGTCATACATGGACGGATAACCGCCGTGCTGTTGGGTGACAATCTTGAGGAACCTGACATTCTTGCCGATGAGCATTTGCGTATGATGCAATTTGCGGGCAAGGCGATCGAGGTGCTTTACCAGCGCGATGCCGTCGGCAAACTCGAAGACATGGTGAACTTTCTGCCAGTATGTGACTACTGCAAGAGGATACGTGACGATCAGGGCTACTGGACTCAGCTTGAAGCATTTGTTTCTGAAAGGTTACCTGTGCGGTTGTCAAAGAGTTGCTGTCCTAAATGTGCAGGGAATGTTGTTGGATCATGAAGAAACGATTCAAAGCTCCATTTAGGGTGACGGTGTGTGTTGACTCAACGAAGAGCATGGGACAGGTTGCATTCCAGGGGATAGTTGAGTTTGCGAGGGAGACGTCCTGTAAGTGGGTGTTGCGCAGTTCGGTGGGCAGCAGGCTGTCGTTGCCAAACGAAATAGACAATATTCCGGCCGGCGAGTTCGACGGGATAATCAGTTTTGCTTCGGATGCATCTACCGTGGCGAGGCTCAGGGATGCCGGTGTGCGTTGGGTAAGCATATTTAATGATCCGCCGGAGCCTTCCATCCCGGCAGTGCTGTCGGATAATGCTGTCATTGGTCGTCTTGCCGCCGCGCATCTTGTAGAATTGCAGTTGAAGCGCTTTGTTTATTACGGCACGGACCTGGTGATCAACAGCGAGGCAAGATTCATGGGATTTGCGAAGTGTCTGGCTGGGCAGAAAGCGGGCAAGCCTGTTCATATTAAGATTGGGGCGGAGGATGTGATGCGTTCTTCGTCGGTAGAACGTGGAGAGTATTTGCGTCAGCTTGGTGGAGAACTGCTTGCGATCACGAATGACGGTCGGGATGCTGTGGGTGTATTTGCCTATAGTGATAATATGGGCATTACGGTTATTGATGCCTGCCGCGAGGTTGGATTGGCTGTGCCGGACAAGGTTGCGGTGATTGCGGTGGCCGCCGATGAGATCCTGTGTGAATTATCCGATCCTCCGCTGACGACTATTGTTCAGGATGCGAGGAAGATAGGCCGGGAAGCTGCGGCAATGCTTGATGCATTGCTTAGGGGAAGATCGCCGAGAAAGCGGCGCGTTATGGTGCTGCCGCTGGGGATTAAGGTCAGAGCGTCGACAGATGTCTTTGCGACTGAAGATCCTTATGTGATCAAGGCTTTGCGAATTATGCGTGAACGTTTTCGTTCTAAAATCAATCTATTCGAAATGTGCGAGACATTGAAGATAGCGCGCCGGCCGTTTGAGAAGCGTTTTCGGCTTGCCCTTGGGCGTGCGCCTTATGAGGAGCTCCGTCGCATAAGGATAAGGCATGCCGAAGCCCTTCTGGTCCAGACGTCCGACCCAGTCCCGGTAATTGCGATGAAGTCCGGGTTCGGCTGTGAAAGGCGTTTCTTCTCGTGCTTCAAGAGGTTGACCGGCCTGTCGCCAGTGAAGTACAGGAAGAAACGTGGGGCGCTGAAGGCTGAAGATGAAACGCGGAGCATCAAAGAGGATTGAATATATCGGCCATTATCGAGTTAGCAACTGCGGTTAATCAATTACCAGTCTGGGCTGTACTATGTCGCAGAGTTTCCTGTCCGCGGTGAAGACGCACGGGCGTGCCGATGATCGGAGGAGGAATCCGGGCTAAAGGTGTTCGAGAAGCAGTTCTGCGACCCGCGCTGCGACGGCCTCGACATTTGTCCAGGCGTGCCACTTTGGAATCAGATCCTTATACTCGGCCAATTGCGTATCTTCCAGATCATAGGGTAGGGGTCTTGCAAGTTGAATTTGCAGTTGCTGCAGTGCTGACTGACCGTTTGGTTGTGGGTAAAGCTCGTCGAAATGCTGCAATGCTTCGGTAACGGCAGCATCTTTCATGGCATCCGCTAAGGCCACAAAATCGAGATAATCGCGGGTGGCATTTCGCTTGAGGATTAGCACCCCTTTGATTCTTAATATTTCCGCCATGGTAGGGACCGTCAATTCCTGTCCCTCGCAAAGCAGCCGGACCGTTTCGAGTGGTTGATCGCGTATTAGTTGACGAATTCCGGTTTCGATGCCATCGAGACTGCCCAGGATCATGACGGGCCGTCGCACGCGTGCCGTTCTCCAGCCGGCGACAGATTCAAGTTCGGCCAATGTTGCATCGAAGTGTTGTGCTAAATCGGTGAGGACGTGATCGGCATCTTTTGAGAACCGGTGTTTGACATGAAGAGCAACTGCCGATCCACCCACCAGCACCGCAGCCGGCAGTATTTTCTGGAGGCGAGCGGCGGAGGAAAGCAAGCGCTCCCATTCAGGCAACGCGTCGGTCTGCATAAAGTCTCCACAGGTGGTAGCGTTGGGCGTAAGGGTCATCAGAATGTGCAGCGCAAACTCGCAGGATCTTACGCAGAATCACAGGGTTAACTGCAGCGGAATCGCGTAATTCGACCCAATCTGCCCGGTTACCTCGCTCGATGATGTCATCAATTGCGGCAGTTGTGAAAGTGCTATGGTTTATATGCCTGTGCTTCATGATTGAAGGGTAGGCCAATTCATCTTCGAAAACAAGCAGGAAGAAAAGTCAAATTCTAACTATTTCCGCGTCGCTAGAAGTCTGAAAATAAAGCGCGCAACGTCAGCACAAGATTGAGTAAGTGTGATACTGTCTTTAATCAGTGAAAACCCTATTGGAATTCAGTAGTGTCTGCGCTGGAGTGGACGACGTGAACGGTTCGTAATAGTGACGTTTTATGGAGGTACGAGATGAAGATACAGGATGTGCGGCGTGGGATGGTGGCATTGGTTATTATGTTGTTTGTGGGATTGCAGGGGCAGGATGCGCTGGCCAACAATCTGCGGGTAACGAATGTTGTGATGTCGGCTGGGGATGTCGGATATACGTATGTGCAGTTCAACGTAAGCTGGGATAACTCATGGAAGGCGTCGTGGATGGAAACTGGTGTTACGCCCAATATAACGCTGACCAACTGGGATGCGGCATGGATTTTCGTGAAATACCGTTTCCAGGGCGGCGACTGGCAACATGCGTCGCTCAGTACAACCAACAATGAGCACCTGGCGCCCATTGGGAGTGTTATAAACGTTGGAATAAGCACCAATAGCGGCGGGACGAATTTCGGGTGTGGCGCGTATCTGTACAGGTCTGCAGAGGGTAGCGGTTCGTGGACCAATCTGGGCGTCAAGTTGCGCTGGAATTATTCACAGGATGGCGTGGCGACTACAGCGCGGGTTGATGTGAGTGTGCATGCCATCGAGATGGTGTATGTACCGCAGGGTAGTTTTAAGGTGGGAAGCAGCGGGGCCGAGAGCGGTAGTTTCGCGGCTGGCCCATGGGTTAGTGGAGCGGCAACACCTTTCACGATAACCAACGAAGCTGCGCTGATAATAACCAATGATGTTGCAGGACTCTGGGGTACGAGCGCAAGCGGGAACAACTCTATTGGATCGACAGGGGTCTTAGCAGCAGCTTATCCCAAGGGCTACAATGCATTTTACTGCATGAAATATGAGATTAGCCAAGGGCAGTGGGTGAGCTTCTTCAATATGCTCACAACGAGCCAGAACCAGAGGAAGTCTAATGACTTAAACGTAGGGCGAGATATTACCGGTGGCACATATAACAACCAAGGCAAAGGCACTCAGCTTGAAACCAATAGGAACACGGTAGCGTGGGCGGGAGGCGTAGCGGACGCGACCTGCACGTCACCTGACCGTGCCTGCAACTTCCTGAGTTGGGCGGATGGTGCGGCGTATGCAGACTGGGCTGGATTGAGGCCAATGAGTGAACTGGAGTTTGAGAAGGCATGTCGTGGCCCGCTGACGCCGGTAGCGAACGAATATGCGTGGGGTAGCACGGTGGTGAATGCCGTCACGGGTTTTGCCGGCGGCGCGGACGGTAGCGGCACGGAAACAGCACTGCCTGCCAATGCCAACTGCTGCTTTAACAACATTGGGACTGTACTGGGGCCGGTACGGTGCGGGATCTTCGCGACACCGGTGTCTGCAAGAGCTGATGCCGGGGCGACGTATTGGGGAATAATGGAGATGAGCGGCAATGTGTGGGAGCGACCAGTGACAGTAGCTGATGCTGGAAGAGCATTTACAGGGACTGTGGGCGACGGGAAGTTAGATGCCACAACCGGAAATGCAAATGCGGATTTCTGGCCAGGTACCAGTGCTAGCGGCGCCGGGTTCCGTGGTGGTATTTGGAACGCTTCGGCGGATTACCTCCGTGCTTCCGACCGCCACTACGCCGCTAACGTGATCGGTAATCGGGACTACACTGCTGGCTTCCGGGCTGTCCGCCCGGCGTCGTCCGTGGTCCCTTAAATTTGGATACTTGGACACTTTGGGGTACAGGGGGCTTTGCCCCCTGTCGGTGGGATTTTTTGAGATATGAAACCTTTGATGAATATGTTTGAGGAGATCATCAGTCTGGATAATCTCTTTCGGGCTGCCCATGTAACGCTTGCAAGGGGGCGGCGCTTCTACGGGGAAGGCGCAGTGTTTAAGTTCAATCTCGAGGACGAAATCTTTAGATTACACGAGCAACTGGCGAACGGGACGTACCGTCATGGCCTTTACAGAGTGTTCGAAATTCGAGATCCGAAGCCTCGCACTATAGCGGCTGCTGCTTTCAGGGATCGTGTGTTGCATCATGCCCTTCATGATGTGATTGAACCGCGAGTAGACCACATATTTATTCACGACAGTTATGCATGCCGAAAAGAGAAGGGAGTTCAAAAGGCGCTGAATAGAGCGCAGAGCTTTCTGAGGGCGAATAAATATGTGATTCATTTGGATGTGAAGAGTTACTTCCAGAACATAAATCATGACATCTTGAAGAGTCTTTTGCGGCGGGTGGTTGGAGACGCCCGGGTGATGGAATTGCTGGAGATGATTATTGATTCGACGCGTTACCTGGCAATGAACGGGTATGACAATGCGGGTAAACGCAGAGTATCTGATGTTACTCATGAAGATAATCAACTTTATCTCTTTGAGGATGACGTTGCTCCGGAATCAGTCGGCTCCGATGTCCAATCGGGCGTGGCCGAATCAGGCTTTCGGGTCAAGGGGTTGCCGCTGGGGAATCTGACGAGTCAATTTTTTGCGAATCTTTATCTCAACGAGATGGATCAGTATGTGAAGCATCAGCTCAAGGCACGGTATTATGTGCGTTATATGGACGATATGGTGTTGTTTGATAGCCGGAAAGAGTTGTTGAGTGAGACAGAGCAGGCGGTGCGGACGTTTGCGACGGAGTCCTTGAAATTGGAGTTACATCCATCGGGAGGACCTTCTCCGGTAAGTAAAGGCCTTAGTTTTCTAGGATTCCGGATATTCTCTGATTACAGGAAGTTAAAGGATACAAGTGTGAGCCGGTTTGTTCAGCGAATGAAGAGATATACGGCGGAATACTTTGCGTTGAGCAGTTGCAGGGGTGAGCAAGCTGAATTCTTGGCTAAGATCAAGCAGTCAACGCAAAGCTTTAATGCGCACGCGATGAATGGCAACACCTACCGGATCAGGAAGGTCTTGTATGATCGGTTTCCGATTATCAATCAATATGGACTGGCAGGGATGTGAGCGGAGGCATACGCAATGGAATTACCGGCGATTGTGGAAAAGATGTATGAGCTGAATGTCTGGTTGTTGCAGAGAGTGAGTAAATTTCCGAAGGATCAGCGATTCATACTGGGCGACAGACTGGCCAACAAGGGGCTTGATATTCAGGATAAACTGATTGAAGCGGCGCTTACGAAGAAAGGCGATGAGAAGTCAGGCGTGTTGAATGAAGTGAATCTGGAGTTGGAGCAATTCCGCTATCTGCTTCGACTTGCCAGTGATCAGAAGTGCATGAGCAGGGAGTCATGGTTTTTCTGTTCAAAGAATCTATTGGAAATTGGGAAGATGCTGGGTGGCTGGATCAAAAACAGTCTGACTTGAGACAAGATTATGGCAGTAGGAATACAACGATTTGAAACCGGTAACTTTGAAGTGGCTGGATCACGGTCTGGCCGCCAAACTGCCGGTAAATCACCCGGTCTGTGGTCCGTCTTGCCTGTGAGCATGATGTCGTGGGGCATCGGCAAAAGCGGGCAGGAGAATAATACTGTGTTGTCTGTTGGTACGCCCTCTGGGAATTCCGACAGGGAACTTTTTTGCCCATTTGATGTGGGTCGGGTCGCAGACATAAACGGCGCCGGGTTCCGTGGTGGTAATTGGAACAATTCAACGGATAACCTCCGTGCTTCCGACCGCAACAACGCCGCTAACGTGAACGGTAATCGGAACAACAATTATGGCTTCCGGGCTGTCCGCCCGGCGTCGTCCGGGGTGAGTAGACAAGGTTGACGGCTCCATAGTCGCCTGGGGTGACTATGTTTGACTCAAGATGCCTGAAACCTGAAAGAAGAGCTAATACGTCTGATTCAAGGGCAGCTTTGAATCTGAAGGGAAGGGAATACCGTGAAAATAGGATTAATCGTCGTGGGGCTGTTCATGCTTGTGGCCGTGGCTGTAATGGCTGCGCCTGATGATCGTTTCAAGGGCAGTGAATTTGATGGGTATGAAGTGTGTTCAACCAACAATTCTGCGATCCCAAAGCCGCCCGACAAGGGCCTCGTGATAATGATTCGGTGAAACGTAGAAAACGGGTTTCACCGCGAAGCACGTTAAGGGGACACGACGTAGGAATTCAGATGATGAAAGACGGGGAAATATTGCGGTTTCAATTTTTGCGTTCGAACTTCTCCATCCTCCTTGCCTTGCTGCTTGTCTTTACGTTTATAGAAGTATCGTTTGCCGACCGTTTCCTTGGCAGCGGATTCGACGGCTATGATGTTTCGCGGTCTCTTCAATCTTACTACGGTAACAGTCGGTTTACGGGTAGCGGATTTGATGGATACGACAACAGCCAGACAAACGCTGTCAACTTTTCGTTTGCGTTGACTGTCGAATCTGCCTATGGCGGGCAGAGTCCCGGGACGACGACAAACCTCTGTGGTAGCGTATTGAGCCTGTGGGTGACTAATTCGCCGGTAGGAAACGGGACAACGCAGTACGTCGGAAACGGCGGAGTGGTGCTGGGCAATGATTTCAGCCAGGTTAATTCAACAAACATAACCCTGACACTAACGAATCACGCGGTGCTGACTTGGGGTTGGGCGACGAACTATTGGCTGGACACGGGCTTTAGTGGGTCAGGAGGCGTGGATGTGGCTGACAGTTGGATGTTGGCTGGTAGTAGTGTGGCGATCACGGCTATTGCATCGAATAACTGGCATTTTGCCAGCTGGAGCGGAGAGACCGGCGGCTGTGGGGTTGCGGGTAATGTGATAACAGCAGCGATGAGCCAGGCGCGTGCGATCACGGCTAATTTTGAGATAGACATGTTCAGCATCGTGGCATCTTCTGGTGCAAACGGGGTAATCGCGCCGAGCGGGACAATTGCAGTAGCTTATGGCGCAAACACTAATTTCGTAATTACGCCGGATGCTTTTTATCATATCGTGGATGTTACTGTTGACAGCAGCTCTGTAGGTCCATCGAACGTTTATATGTTTGTGAATGTAACAAATAACCATTCTATACTGTCGGCATTCGGTGCAAACATGACGACCAACGGCAAACCAACGCCCGAATGGTGGCTCAACCAGTATTACGGAGTAACGGACTACACTGCCGTTGCCGAAGAGGATACCGATGGCGATGGTGTGCCGACGTGGGCCGAGTATATAGCCGGAACAGACCCGACCAATCGATTATCGGTCCTGGCCGTAACAATGCCTGACCTTATGTATGGAACAAACTACTTTGAAGCTGTAACGGAGGATACCAACTTCTTTCCATCGGTTTTGGAAACCCAGCGAATATACGAAGTTATTGGTCACAAGGTTTCGTGGTACAGTGTAACTGGACGAGTTTATAACCTGATGTTTAACACAAATCTGGCAAGCAACGCCTGGCTTGTCGTTGATGGTGCATCCAACATTGCGGCCACTCCGCCGCAAAATACCTTTACGAATGAAACGGCATGCTTTTCGAATGAGTTGATATTCTACCGGGTGAAGGTCAACGGGCCGTAATCGCTCGAAGAGTCCGCGGACTCTGGCGCTCTTAACGGTGGACGTCTATATACAGGGAGCTGCTTATGCAACGATACGATGATGCAGGTGTGTTGGTTCAGGTGCCGGAGCTTGTTCTAAGCGGCATAGTGCATGACTTGAATAATACATTATTCGTGATCACCGAACTCGTGCCTTCTCTTCGAGAGTCTTTATTAGCAGAGGACCGAGGTGTTATTTTTAAGAGGCTTGAAGAGATTGAAACTGCATCAGTCCATTCCGTAACACTGACGAAACTGTTGCATGGTTTGATCGACAAACGTCAGTCAGTAAGCAAGATGATTGACGTTGCCGGGCTTGTTCGTCGGGCGGGGAAACTGGGTTTAGTAGGATCGTCATCGACATGTGAAGTTATGGCCAAACCAGGGGCATGGGAGCTTGAGTGCGATGAGACGGCTATATTCAGGGTGTTGGTCAATATTGTTGGTAATGCCCGGCAGGCGATGAACGGGCGTGGCGGTACTGTCAGGATTATTTTAGCGAAGGTTGATGTTGGTTTTGAGGATGGTCTGCCGGTTGCGCCTGGAAAGTATGTGAAGATTTCAGTTTCCGACAGTGGTGAGGGTATTCCGCCGGAGAATCTGAAGCATGTTTTCAAGTCCGGTTTTACAACAAGAGCTAATGGCTCAGGTATCGGGCTTGCAGCGTCCGCGCACATAATCAACGATCATGGTGGGTATATTGATGTGAAATCTGAAGTGGGCAAAGGGACCACTTTTGAGGTATACTTGCCGTTGGATATTGGTGAGATGAGTGATGAGCCCTGAGACCTGAAGGGAAGAAGAGTTCCTCTGCGGCTGGGCGACTTGGCGTCCTTGCGTTAAGTTCATCTCTTTGAAGAGGGGCAGGAACGCAAAGGCGCAGGAGAAGAGCGGTATTGCTGATGAAGCATGAGATGAATGCAAAGCTTATATTAGTGATAATAGGATTTATTGCTGTTGTCGGTGCTATGCCTGGCGCTGGTGGCGACCGTTTCAATGGTGGTGTTTTTGACGGTTACGATGTTTCACGGGCTATTGAACCTTTTTATGGCAGCAGCAGGTTCAATGGCAGCGTTTATGATGGGTATGATGTTTTGAGTTTGGGTACCCCTTTTTATGGCAACAATCGATTCAGGGGTAATTATTTCGACGGGTACGACAATAGCCACGAGGGCATTGTCAATATCCCGTATACTGGCTGGTCATTTGATCAGTCTAATGTCGTGATTCAGATTGCCGGTGGGCATACGAACGTCATTTATAGTGTTCTGGGTTTTAGCAGCAATCTGACCAACTCGGCGGTGGTGTTGTACCAGACAAGTAATACAACGTCTTTTACCTTTACAGATACAAATGCCCTTGCTTCCGCTGACAGACGTTTTTACAGGGTTACAGAAAATACATCGGGAATCGTATCGACTGATGTGTGGATTTATACGGTCTTCCGCAAGCAACTGGACACTAACACATGGAGCATGTTTGCGCTGGGGATTGATTACGGCGCCTCCAATACGTTGGACTCCACGCTTGGTTTCCAGTTAGCGCAGGGATTGACCAGTAATAACGCTAATACGAGCGCAGACCTCTTTTATATCATGGATTCGCAAGGTAACTGGGCGATGTGTTATCCGAACGCCAGCGGTGTCTGGCGCGAGTATAACTCCGGAAATGCGACCAATACGCAGGTGTCATCATGGCAGAGTTTCTGGGTAAAGCGCAGAAATAGCGGCAGCGTATCTTGCCCGATTTATTCCGGGTATTGTTTTACTAATGCATCACCGATGACTTTCAGGGGAAATGACTGGCACATGATAACCTGGCCTCTGGCCACTGATAGAAGGGAAAGCGATGGGTCGCAGCAGGGGTGGGGCTTTGCGGCGGCTGGTGCGCAGAAGGGCGGAAGTTGGATGAATTCAGATCTGCTGACGGTCGGTGACGGGGCTGCTTTGCGGTTCTATTACCTGCATACCAGCGGCCGGTGGTGTACGGTAGGACAGACCACACCGGCATCAAATCTCACTTTTCACATAGGGGAAGCGTATTATTACATGCATAGAGGAACCGGTTTCACCTGGACGGCGACGGCGCCTCAATGAACTGGCTGGAGTATGATGCATCAATGAAAAGAAATGTCATGGCGTATGTGATGTCATCAGCCGTTGCGTTATGGCTGATTGCAGGTTATATGCCTGCCGCAGCTGATGTTCTTGGCGTTGAGGCATGGTCAAACAGGACTTTGCAGGGCTGGACTTGCTGGGACATTGTGAATGAAGTTCCTGTGGACGGAATGGCTGCGAGTAATGATTTCCTTGACGTTGCTTTTCCGGCCCAGTTCATGAAAATGCCGCCACTTGAATATATGGTGAAAGCGGATACCAATGCTTCTTCAGGGCTTTTGACAGGTAATTACTTCAGCAACGGCGTGCAGTTTCTCTCGTTTCGAGTTAAGTGTGACTATGGATCGACCGTTTGTGCTGTAATCCATGGGAATGGGCAGTCGTGGCGGTACCAGGTGCCGGATCTGCCTACAGGTTTGTGGGTCAACGTGACTGTACCGGTGAGTCCGGCTGTTTTGAAAAGCATGTGTGCTACCAATAATAGTGAGGAGTTTAGCCAGGCACTCAATGCTGTGGATTGGATCGGGATTACCTTCCTGAGAAACAATACGTTGAATGCTTATCACTGCTATATCGACGATGTTACCCTTTGCGGTGCCGGTGTAGGGTATGGTGCATGGATCAATCAGTTTGCCGGCAGCGCTGCGGATAAACTGCCGGGTGCCGATCTGGGTGGGAACGGAGTTGATAACCTGAGCGAATGGATTGCAGGGGTTGACCCATCTGTCAAAGGTGCTGTTTTCAGTTTGCAATCCATATCGCCCGAACCTAACGGATCAAATGGATTTACGCTGGTATGGAGCTCCGTCAGCGGTCGGCAGTACCAGGTGTGGCGTACTGAAAATCTCACTTCTGGTTTCTCGTCGATTTCGGGCTGGATATTGGCAGCGCCTCCGACGAATACGTTCAATGATGAGTCAGCGGCAGGCTTGGCGTCATGTTTCTATAAGCTGAAGGTGAGGAAGGTAGAGTGAGTATAAAATACCGCCTGGAATATTTGGAGGGTTTTGCATTGCTTGCGGGTTTATTCCTGTTTGCCTGGAGTGAACCGGCGGAGGCAGCTATTTTATTAGACACTCCTATAACATGGGATTCGGGACTTGCGGGGTGGTCGAGCCAGAGTGCTGGTGCTGTTGGCGCTGTGGCCAATGGCGGCGGTAATTTGAACATGAACTTTCCGGGTGTTGTGGGCGTGCCGACAATGCAGTCAGATGCCATGATCACAGGTAACCTTAATGATGACTATTCTGCATATCAATATCTGCAGGTGGCCTTTAATTTCAGGGGCTATGCATCCTCGGCTCAATCTCTCTATTTTTCGTCGCTGGCGGGTGGTGGCTCTACATGGACGTATGATTTCACCATCCCTGATTCCAGCTGGCATAATTATGCGGTGAGCCTGAACAATTCAGCGGGGTGGATCAGGCAGAGCGGCGCGGGTTCCTTTGCGTTGGCTTTGACTTCCGTGGACTTGATCGGTATCAATATTGGCCATCTCAATAGCGGTGCTCCACTGGTCTACACTCTGGACGATTGGACATACACAAACAATGTTCCGGAACCTGGCTCCGTCTCGATGGTGTTTGCGGCTCTTGGTTCATTCGGCATTGTGTGTAGATTCCGGCGCCGAAAAGGTAGTGCGGTGCCGGGTCAGGTGAAATGAATTCTTCTTCCATGCCATCGAATGCGCTCTCTAAAAGGAAAGTCTTCTGGATATTTCTGCTGTTTGGAATTTCATGGTGTCTGCTTAATCTCAAGACTCTTTTTGCCGGCGAAGATGGGTTCATACGCGGCGTAGTCGGGCTTGTCCTTGCTTGCGTGGTGATATTCCGCGGCAAGGAGCCGGCTCCTTGTGACGTGCTGGAAATAAAGTCACTTCTGGTTCTGGCCCTGGCTGGCACAGTCATGCATGTCATGGGGCTGGTGTTTGATGTCCACCAGTTTCAATGGTTGGGGTTAATCCTGCTTTTCAGTTCCGGGATGAGTTGGTCGATAGACTCGAGATATGTTCCGGGCCTGAATAAAGGGCTTTTTCTTCTGTACTGGGTGCATCCGTTGCCCGGCAATATCTTCGGCCCGATGCAGATCTTTCTCCAGAAATTGTCTGTGCTTGGCAGTGAGTGGCTTTTACACTGCATTAATTTCCCTGCGTGGGCGGATGGAATGGTTTTACGGGCGGCTTCGGGTGTCTTTGAGGTTCCTGCGGCCTGCAGCGGAATGCGTACGCTGGTGACTGTCCTGATGTGCGTGGCGGGGACTGCGTTTATTTTCCGGCTATCATTCATTTCGTCGATTGTGTTCTGCGTGCTTGGTCTTGTTCAGGTCGTTGTTCTCAACATTATCCGCATCAGTGTAATGGTGCGGGCGTCGGCATCGCTATCTTCTCGTATGTCGCCGGCCTTCCTTCATGATACCGCCGGAATATTCCTGCTCGTGTCAATTGTTCTGATTCACCTGGAACTGCTCTGGTGGAACCATTCAAGGCGAAGTGATGAACCTGGGGCTTTCAGGTCTGCCGGCGACATGATTCTTGGCCGTTTTGTCCGTATGTTTCTAGGGGTTGTATTCGGATTTCTCCTGGTTGCTCTGATTGGGGCTGGGATCCATAAACGGAACCCGGAACACTGGTCGGCCATGGTGGCCCAGGTTGCGGAGAGTGTTGAGCCTAAGGATCCGGGTGCGGCCGAGCGGGCAATGCAGGAGGTTTTGAAGCGATGTCCATCGGATGCCGGTTACCGGATACAGTATGCGCGCTGCCTGCTGGCCCGCCGTAAATATAAAGAGGCC
>Ga0209777_10002469_pt1 | contig 24255 bp, 13 predicted proteins | sample FrelakmetHBP12HB_FD_187147 | JGI IMG/M metagenome (GOLD analysis project Ga0209777, IMG submission 187147) | Freshwater lake sediment microbial communities from the University of Notre Dame, USA, for methane emissions studies -HBP12 HB (SPAdes)... | ecosystem: Environmental > Aquatic >... | reverse complement strand
CCGGTATTCACCTGCCACGCGGTAGGGATGACGTCCATCGTGTTGCCCTGCCGAACCCATTTTTTTTGGGCGTTCAAGGCGTTCTGAATCAATTCGAGTGAATCAGATCCGCCGACAAACGCGTACCCTACCTGGATCGCACCTCCGGGCGGCAGCGCGAACAAACTTGACGAGTAATTGTCGGTTTGCGTCCCGCCGACGGAAGCGATTGTGCATAAATCTTCTTCCACCCCCCGGTCACTGTATGTGTTTGTGGCGCGCCGGTCTCTCATGTACACGTATTTGTTCGCTTCCGTCAATCCGCCGTTGGGGCTGGCCGGAACGATCTCATTTTGAACGGATGCAATTCGGGATGCTCTGAACTGTGCCTGTGAAAGCGGGACGATGCCCATAAACGGTCCCGTCGTGGTGGAACGCCGCTGGTAGGCAATTTCCACCGGGAACGGAAAACCGTTGTTGATGCCCGCGATCTGTTGATTCGCGAAGACCACCCCGCCGCGATTTGTTGTCCCGCTCCCTCCGACGTTCCAGTCGACGAACCAACCGACAAGAAGGTTGTTGAGTGTCAGATAACCGGTGTTTTGTATCTTGAGACCGACAAGGAGATAACCGTCGTCGCTTGCTGCGCCGAATGAGGAGGTTGTTTGCGTCACGAGAATGTTCATCGGCTGTGAAGGATTCCCGGGAGGTAAATTTGCGCGACTATCATCGAACGCGGTGAGGTGAATCGTGGAATCCATTCCCGAAGTGAGCACGACAACGTCGGAACGGGACTGAAAATCCTGGTCGAGATTATCCTGCGCGAGACCGAAGATGAACCTTGCGGCATCCGAAACCTGTCCGGTGCCGGCGCCGATCATCAGTGAGCCTTCCTTGAGCTGCTGCTGACCCGACCACGTGAAGCCGGAATCTCCCGGTACGATGAATCGATTCGGCACGCCGAGGTTCCCGACGTTCGTTGTCCCGGACGTGAATTTCGGTGTGATTTGGCCTGCGAACGTATCGGCAATGACCGAAGAGAGCGCAAGGTTCACGTGCAATGTTTCATTCACAGCGAGAAATGTGTCCTGGACGGCGTTGGCATAGAAAATCTTTCCGGCCTGGATGCGGAGACCGCCTGCAGGAACCGTATTGAAAATAAAATTGCCGGCTCCATCCGTCGTCGTCGATTCATTTTGTCCTGCAATAATCACCGTGATGCCGCTCCAGTCGGACGAATCGGGCAAAGAACAGGTCCCCACGACGGTGCCCGTTCCGCCCGATATTCTTTTCACCCCCGCACCCAGCGCCATGATCACGAAGAGAAAAATCATCAGGGTTATCCCGGAACGGTGGTGGTAGCCGCGTGATATGAATCCCGATATCAGGTTCGCTTTTATGCTTTGTTTCAAGTGATTAATACGAATCCTTTGTGTAAACGGACGAAATCGTTTAGGATAAGATATGCCAAAAAATCCATTGAATCAACTATGAAAATCACAATTTCCTTGCCCTTGAAATTCACCGAAATTCGTTCTATATTCCTGTACCTCATTTAAGGAAACAATCATGACACATCATACCCTAAGCCCGCGGCTGAGAGTCCGCTTGTTGTGCGTTCTCCTTTCCCTTTTCAACGGTCTTCTTTTCCCACAGCAGAGAGAGGCACCGAAGTATCGGCAGGTCGGGAATTCCGTTGTTGTGCAGAATGCCCGGTTTCAATTCCTGACACCAACCCTGGTCAGAATGGAGTTTTCTCCGTCCGGTCGTTTCACCGACGCGCCGACAGCCGTTGTCCTGAAACGTGACTGGAAGAAAATTAAAGTCAACGTCACTCCTCAAGAAGGGTGGATCGTGGCGACGACGGGCAAACTCACGGTTCGGTATCTTCCGAATTCCGGCAAGTTCACGAAAGAGAATCTTCACATCTCATGGAGCGATGTCCGGGGTGAGCATTCCTGGTCGCCGGGCGATTCGGATGTCAATAACCTCGGCGGGATCAGCTCGTCGCTCGACGGTGCGAGCAAGAAGGTCCTTCCGAAATTCCGGCCGGGAATTCTAAGCCGGAGCGGGTACTTCGTCCTTGACGACAGCCGGACGCCGGTGTGGGACAAGGATTCAGCGTGGATTGTTCCGCGGCCGGAAAAGGAGAGTCAGGATTTGTATTGTTTCGTGTACGGTGAGGATTATCGTCATGCCCTTAAGGAGTACGGCGATCTCTGCGGAAAGATTCCCATGATTCCCCGGTACACGCTGGGCGCATGGATCACCGATTTGAATTACGAATATCTCCCCGGAACAGAAGTGGTCGACAAGTATCGCTTTTCGGAAGAAGACCTTAAAAAGAGTGTGCAGCGGTTTCGTGAGGCGGATATTCCGCTCGACATTTTTGTCCTCGATTTTGCCTGGCATAACTATGGTTGGAAGGGAGGATATGATTGGAGCCCGATTATCCCAGATCCCAAAGAGTTTCTTGATTGGGCGCACGGCAACGGGATGAAGGTCACGGTGAACGACCATCCGGGTTACGGGAAGGAAAGCGTGCTCGCCGATGAAGACAGCCATGCAGCCGAGGTGCGAAAGGAATTGAACATGCCTTTCCCGCCCGCGCCGACATTCTTCGTAGACATCGCAAAGGACTGGCAATTTCAGATCGACCCGAAAGACACGGGGATACAATGCAAGTGGTCCACCAGGGAGTTCAATGACAGCAGTTGGAAAACGCTGCAGGGCGGCGCGTTGTGGGAAGACCAGGGTTTTGCCGATTACGATGGATTCGCCTGGTACCGGAAATGGGTGGTTGTTCCGAAAGAATTCCCGCGTCCGCTGCTGTTGATATTTGGCGGAGTCGATGATGAGTATGACCTCTTCATCAACGGCGAGAAGGTGGCCCATCACGGTTCGCGGCCGGGCAACAGTGTCTATAGCACAACGACGTTCACCGATATTTCTTCCGCTGTGAAACCGGGAGAGAAAAATCTGATTGCGGTCCGCGTGAATGACTGGGGTGGCGGCGGTGGCCTCGTCCGTCTTCCCGTCGCCCTTACCGACCGGCAGCCAGCCGAGGGTATCAGATTCAATCTGGCAGACAAGCGTAACGCGGAAGTGTTCATGAACGCCGTCCACAACCCGGTCATCGATCAGGGGGTGGATTTCTGGTGGATTGACGGCGGCAGCGGCTCGTGCAACATGGCCGGACTGAACAGCCAGATGTGGACGAACAGAGTTTTTTATGACTTCACCGAAAAACATACCGGCGTGCGAGCGTTTCAGTTCAGCCGGTACGGGGGATGGGGAAATCATCGATACCCATCGCTCTTCACCGGTGATACTTATTCGGATTGGGAGGTTCTTGCCGAGCAGATTCCCTATACCACGAGAGGCGGCAACGTTCTCATGCCGTATATCACGCATGACATCGGAGGTTTTCTGGGGGAGCATGTCAGCTTCGACCTCTATGCGCGATGGGTGGAGTTCGGGGCGTTCAGTCCTATCCTGCGCATGCACAGCGCATTTGAGAACCCGAAGGACGGCAATCTCCGCATGCCGTGGACGTACGGCGAACAGGGAATGAATCTGGCGAGGAAATATTTTCAACTCCGTTACAATCTCATTCCTTACATCTATACGTATTGCAGGACAGCTCATGACTCATGCCTTCCGGTGGTTCGTCCGTTATACCTGGAATATCCGGCGCTCGAAAAAGCCTATGCGTATCCGGGCGAATATTTCTTCGGCGACGAACTTCTCGTTGCGCCGGTAACCGACTCTACTACCGAAAAAGACGTTTACCTGCCTCCCGGAAACTGGGTCGACATGTTCACGGACAAAACCTACAAGGGAGACAATGTTCTCCACGACAATTTCCCGGTCGACGAAATTCCAGTGTTCGTCAAAGCCGGGTCCGTGATTCCGGAACAACCCAATCGCGCGTACTCGGACCAGAAACCTCTCGATACCTTGATCATCGATGCTTACGGTTCCGGTTCTCATACGTTCAATCTGTACGAAGATGATGGGCTCTCATTGGATTACCGGTCGGGGAAAAGTGCGTGGACATCGATTTCTCTCTCCACACTCCATTCCGGAGAATCGCAGATCGTGATCAGCCCGGCAAAGGGTGTGTTCAAAGGGCAGGTGACACAACGGGCGTATAGATTCGTCCTTCACGCGATACCGGAACCTCGATCCATGAAACTGAACGGCCGTTCCCTGGCCGCAGAAAGGAAAGGGGGAGGCTCCTGGTCGTGGGATCAAGAAAGGAGAGTGGCGACGATTTCGGTTGACGCTTTTACCATCAAGCGTCCGCTGAAGTTGACCTGGAAATGAGGTCTGCCGCCCGGGAATCAAGGATTCGAACGAGGGTTGGCGGCTGCGGAGCAGGGACGAAGCGACAAAGCTCGATGCTTGACTCTCTTTTATTTTGTTTTTACATTCTAAACAGTAAGATATTCGTTCTCAAAGCGGGCATGTGTGCGTACGCTTTTCCCGAAGGCGTTCTCCAGCGGTAGCCGCTGGACCTTCTGGATATGACCTGATAGCCGAACGAATTATTTCGCTCCCTACCAAGCCGTTGTGATGCTTCGCGTATGCCGGCGAAGCAGTGCGCCGCAAGGCCATCACACGCTGCCGTGTTCTTTTCCATATCCGCTGATCTTTCGCACCGTTCTCTTTGGAGACATCTGAATTATTGACTGATGTTATTCCCTGAACTGGTTACCGATGATAGCGAACACGCGAGAATCGAAACCTCACCCGTGATTCCTAAAAGGAAAGCGTGTTCTGGTTTCTGGAAGAGAGACAATTGCCATTACATCCTCTCCTCGCAGGAGAGGATTATAGGTGAGGTCTCGAAAGGATGCACGTCGAACGTATGAGACCCCATCCTAGCCTTCCCCTAAGAGGGGAAGGGACGTTGATCGCTGCAATTGAGAATTTTTCAGATGTCTCGATTTAGGATTTGTTTAGCATTTCGATATTTGGATTTAGAATTTTTCACCAAGAATCATGATTGTGCGTAACATCACTGAATAACTATGATATCTCAATTCTCAAAATCCTGGAATTCTTCACGACTGCTCGTTTCCTGTATCGTGCTTATGGCCGCATGGGCCGCCGGATGTTCTTCAACGACGAAGGTGCAATCGGTGAGGCCGAACGAGCACATCGAAATTGGCTGGACGCCGCGAACGGTGTTTCAATCGCCCGCGTATGCGTGGTTCGACACCGGCTACATTGCCTATCATCCGCAGGAGGAGTATCTTGCCCGCCTTAAGCGAATGAAAGACAGCATCGACATCGTCGTCGTCTACGGCACGTGGTGCAGCGACAGCCAGCGGGAATTGCCGCGCTTCTTTAAAATAATGGATGTGATCGGGTTTCCCTCCGACCGCATCAAACTGATCGCGGTCGACAGGACGAAGCGGTTGCCGGCGGGCGTGTCTCAGGAATACGCTATCACGCTTGTCCCGACGTTCATCGTGAAGTACCGTGGGGTTGAAATTGGCAGGATTATCGAATCCGCAAAGACTACGCTTGAACAGGATCTAACAGAGCTGTTGTCCCCGCTCTTCCAGTGACGGCGCGCGTAACCCTCACCCTGTCACTTCGTGACATCCCTCTTCCACAAGTGGGAGAGGGATTATGGGGAGAGGGTTCCAGTAGCAGGTTCAATATGCCATATCCTCATCACATTATCGGCGTCGCAAGGCATCTCCGGAAGAACGCAACGGCGACCGAGAAGCTTTTGTGGGAACAGTTGCGTGACCGGCGTCTCGCGGGATTGAAATTCGCCAGGCAACACCCTTTTGGCCGCTATGTTGCTGATTTCTACTGCGCCGAGCTGAAATTGGTAATTGAGATCGAAGGCGGAGTCCATAATATACCGATGCAAAAAGAATATGATCGGCTTCGAATTGCCGAATTGGAATCTCGGGGGTTAGGCGTTCTCCGGGTCCAAAATGAGGAAGTGTTGCACGGGATGGACAAGTTGCTGAAGGGAATTCTCGATCGAAGAGCGAAACGATAATGACGTGACGTAGTTCCTAACCCTCACCCTGTCACTTCGTGACATCCCTCTCCCACAAGTGGGAGAGGGATTATAGGGAGAGGGTTCCAGAGCAAGCTTCTCGTTCCACGATGTTCACGGTTTAATAAGTTTGAAGACGAGCGAAATATGAAAAAGATCAATCTTGTACTTCTGCTTCTTCTGGTTGCGTGCCTCACGGCCGGTGCTCGCAGTCCACAAAGTAACAACAACGACAGGCAGCCCGCAGTCGCGGGTCAGTTCTATCCCGCGTCGAAGGAGGAATTACAGAGCACGTTAGTAAGTCTCTTCGCGAAGGCGCTTCCGTCAAAGAATATCAAAAATGTCGTCGCGATTATTGCTCCCCATGCCGGATATGTTTATTCAGGCGTGGTTGCGGCTTCGAGCTTCAACCAGATTGACCCGGCGAAGGAATACGAGAACATTTTCGTTCTTGGCCCGAGCCATTATGTCGGCTTTGAAGGCGCTTCGATTTATTGCGAGGGCAATTTCATTACGCCGTTGGGAACCGTCAAGGTCAACACCGACCTGGCGCGACAATTGATTTCGAAATATCCTGTCTTCAGCTCGCGCACCGATGCGCATCTGCGCGAGCACAGCGTTGAAGTTCAGATTCCTTTCTTGCAATTCAGGATGAAGAAGGCTTTCAGAATCGTTCCCATCGTCGTGGGTCAGGGAGGTCCGGCGGTCTACAAGAAAATCGCCGATGCGCTGCGGCAGTACCTCACTCCGAAGAATCTCTTTGTGATCAGCACGGATTTCTCGCACTACCCGAGCTACGAAGATGCCAACATGGTGGACAAAATCACGGCCGATGCCGTCCTCTCCAATTCAGCGGAAAATCTGATAAAGACATACACCGCAAATGACAACAGAGGAATCCCCAATTTGGCCACAAGCATGTGCGGATACGCGGATGTCCTCACGCTGCTCTACATGACGGAAAACAATCCCAATCTCTCCTACAGTCTCATCCAATACAGGAACGCGGGTGATTCAGAGGTGGGCGACAAGAGCCGGGTTGTCGGGTACTGCGCGATCACGGTTTCATTGAAGGAGAAGAAGGAGGGAGCGGGTTTCAATCTCAACGCCAAAGATAAAAAGGAACTTCTCTCAATCGCACGAAGGACAATCGAGCAAAATGTCGCCAAACATACAGTCCCCGACCTTGATACCGCAAATTTTTCTCCCGGCCTGAAGACCACATCGGGGGCGTTCGTCACAATTAATAAGAGCGGCAATCTGCGAGGATGCATCGGCCGGTTCGATGCGAGTGAACCGCTCTATAAGGTTGTTCAACAGATGGCGATTGCAGCTTCGTCGGAAGATTATCGGTTTCCACCGGTGGAAGAGAGTGAGCTGCGTCAAGTGGACATCGAAATCTCCGTGCTCACGCCGATGAGAAAGATCAACTCGATTGATGAGATACAGATGGGAAAGCACGGGATCTATATCAAAAAGGGAATGCATTCCGGAACGTTCCTGCCGCAGGTTGCAAAAGAGACGGGCTGGTCGAAGGAGGAATTCCTCGGCCATTGCGCCCAGGACAAAGCCGGAATAGGGTGGAACGGTTGGAAAGATGCGGATATTTATGTTTATGAAGCGTACGTCTTCGGTGAAAACCAATAAGTTGAAGAGTATGCCGCTCTGATTCGCACGGTTATCGGTATTCGGCATGATGTGCCCAACGAAATCAATCACATAGCTCCCCCACAGAGGCCAGTCAGGATCGACCGGGAAGTTGTGCTCTCCACGGCTGCTTTAGGCATAACTTCTATCGTCACGCAAATCATCCTCCTCAGGGAATTTCTATCCGTTTTCTACGGGAATGAACTCGTCATTGGCATCATTCTTGCCAATTGGATGGCATTGACCGGAGCGGGATCCTTCGCTGGAAAGTACGCCGACAGGGTGAAAGGTAAAATGTCTTTCATCATCATTTCCCTGTGCCTGATGGCAATCCTTCCATCTGTTACCGTGTTTCTCCTCCGGTACTTGAGGAATATCGTTTTTGCCGTCGGCAGCATGGTCGGGATTTTTCAAATACTGTACAGTTCATTTCTTCTCCTGCTCCCATACTGTCTTTTGACGGGATTTCTCTTTACGTTCCTCGCACACACCGTATCGGAAGGAGTTCAATCGAACCTCATTCCCGTCATTTATTCACTCGAAGCGGTGGGCAGTATCATCGGCGGTCTCCTCTTTAATCTGGTGATGATGTATTTCCTCAAAACATTCCAAAGCCTGTTTCTTCTGATGCTGTTCGACCTTGCGGTCGCTTTTATCCTCTCTTTGAAATATGGGAATCTTCAGTCGCAGCTGGGAGTTGCGTTTATTTTCGTCGTTTGCTGTGTGACGGCAGTTTCGTTCGACTTTGACAAACTGTCGAAAGGGTTCCTTTTCAAAGATCAGGATATTCTCTATTATAAGGACACGCCGTACGGAAACTTGACGGTCACAGAGCAGGCGGACCAGAAAAACTTCTACGAAAACAATGTCCTCCTGTTCTCGACGAATGATGTCGTCCAGAATGAGGAAGCCGTTCACTACGCGATGCTCCAGCATCCTCATCCCCGGAATGTGCTGTTGATTTCCGGCGGCATTGCGGGCACAACGTCGGAAATTCTGAAGTACAACGTCGACCGAATTGATTACGTCGAGTTGAACCCCTGGATCCTGGAGATTGGGAGAAATTATACCGCGGCACTGGCCGACCGGAGAATTCGGGTCGTCAATGAAGATGCACGGTTGTTCGTCAAAGAGACTCCGGAGCATTACGACGTCGTTCTTATCAATGTCCCCGATCCGGGCACGACACAAATCAACCGGTTTTTTACCGTTGAGTTTCTCCATGCGTTGAAGACGAAGCTGAATGAAGGCGCGATTGTTTCGTTCGGCCTGCTGTCGGCTGAAGAATACGTCAGTGACAAAGCCCGGCGGATCAATTCGATCATGGTCAATACGCTGAAAACGGAATTCCGGAATGTTCTCATTGTCCCCGGGATGAAGAATTACTTTCTTGCTTCGGACAGCACGCTCGATATCCACATCGCCCGATTGTCCGAACAACGCGGACTCGACAACACGTACGTCAATCAATATTACCTGGACGACCGGGTCCTGCAACAGAGGAGCGATTACATCACGAGCGGCTTGTCGATGAACGCGCCCTTAAACACGGATTTTACGCCTGTCTCCTACCACGAACAGGTGCAATACTGGTTGAGTTATTTCAAGTTCAGCTCATGGATTTTGGGAGCGCTCTGCGCCGTTGCCGTCGCCGTCGTCGGCGTCAAGCTTAATCCGATTACCTTTGGAGTGTTCACGGGAGGGTTTGCGGCATCGTCGACCGAGGTTTTGCTGTTGGTCGGTTTCCAGATACTGTATGGATATGTCTACCAGATGATTGGCCTCATCGTTACGGTGTTCATGGCGGGACTCGCTCTTGGTTCGTTTTATGTCTATAAAACCTCAGCGAAAAGCGGTGTTGCCGGTTACATCCGTGTTCAGTTTAGTATCGGGATTTCATCGGCTCTCTTGCCGGTGGTTTTCATCATCCTGCAGGGTGTCACGGCAAGTACCTTTTTGATTCATGCGATATTCTTTATGCTGACATTCATCATTGCCGCATTGATTGGCATAGAGTTTGCAGGTGCTTCAAGACTGCAGCGGGGCAAAACTGCGTCGGTTGCGTCGGAATTATACGGCGTCGACCTTATTGGCTCGGCCATCGGGGCGCTAGCGGTGACAGCATACCTGATACCGATGCTTGGAGTCATCAAGGTGAGTTTGCTCGTTGCCTTACTGAGCTTTGCGAGTGGAGTTGTCACGCTGGTCAACCGAAGGAAGTATCTTCCCATAGCGGCTTAGGAAGATAATGGATGGAAGTGCATCATTATTACCTTAGAGCGCGGTGCCGAACCCCCCTAAATCCCCCCTTTGAAAAAAGGGGGGATGCCATTTGGCCGGCACAACAGGGGGGTTATTGCTCTTCGTGTGGAAGACACGACGAACTGAGGAACTAAAAAATAGACGGAAGAGTTTACGAAAGGTTTGAATATGTCTAATGTTCCGGGATCACCAACGGTAAGCAAGCGGCAATTCATCAAGTATTGTCTCTGGGGTGCTGGCGGATGCATGCTTGGGCTCAACCGGCTCGATTCCCTTGCCAATGTAATTGGGAACGGATTAAGCGTCGAGCAATCACCGGATGAGCCGTGGAAGTGGAGCAAGGAAGCGCTGTTCTATACAAAGACAGCCAACGGAGTTCAATGTCAGAAATGCCCGCATGGATGTCTGCTTGATGTCAATGAAGCGGGTTTCTGCCGGAACAGGGTAAATTACAACGGCAAGCTTTACTCCATCGCCTACGGTAATCCGTGCGCCGTCCACATCGACCCCATCGAGAAAAAGCCGTTGTTCCATTTCCTGCCTTCGACGAGGGCATACTCGATCGCGGCTGCGGGCTGCAACTTGCGATGCTTGAACTGCCAGAACTGGGAGATTTCTCAATTCAGCCCGAAGGAAACCACGAATGCCGATTTGATGCCGGAGAAGGTTGTGGAACAATGCCTGAGCAGTCGCTGTGAATCGATCGCGTATACGTACTCGGAGCCAAACACCTTTTACGAGTACGCCTATGATACGGCAGTGCTCGCTCGCGCGAAGGGGATAAAAAATGTCTGGAAGTCGGCCGGATACATCAATGAAGTCCCACTGCGGAAATTATGCAAGGTCATCGACGCGGCAAATATCGACCTGAAGGGTTTCGATGCTGATACGTATATGAAGCTCAACGGCGTGAGACTCGAACCGGTCTTAAAAACATTGAAGGTCTTTAAAGAAGAACATGTATGGCTTGAAATAACGAATCTCGTTGTGCCGAGCTGGACAGATAATCTCGAAACGATCAAGAAGATGTGCGATTGGTTGGTGGAGAATGGGTTATCCGAATGCCCGTTGCACTTCAGCCGGTTTACGCCGCTGTACAAACTGAATCAGCTTCCAGTGACTCCTGTTGGGACCCTGGAGAAGGCAAGAGAGATCGCCGTGAATGCCGGCGTGCACTACGTCTACATCGGCAATGTTCCGGGGCACTGGGGAGAGAATACCTATTGCCACAAATGCGGCAAGGTGATTATCGAAAGAAAAGGATTCACCATTCTTTCCAATGATATTGTGAATAGCAAATGTAAATTCTGCGGTGAGAAGATCCCGGGAGTTTGGAGTTGATGAGATGGTGCCTGAAAGATCGAAGGAGTCTTGCCGTCCCGCTGCAGGCGGGACAAGATGACATATCAACACTAAAGGAGCAACGCCCATGAAAGAGTTATTCTTTTCTCTTGTGCTGGTTCTCCTGGTTTCCGGTGTGTCGGCAGGTCAAGATTCAGTATTTGTTCAGATGGCCGGGGATACCGTCACAATATGGGACAAGAATGCCAGGGAAAACTGTGCTTCACGCTTCGAGTTTTCCATCGCGTGGTCGGACAGTATTGATGCCACGGTAACTGAAACAGATACGGTATCCGCGAAAGCGAATTGCTTATGTACCTACGACCTTTCCGTTACACTATTGGGCCTTGGTGCCGGTCACTATTCCGTGGGGATCTTCCGACGGTATTTGAAACAGTTCGGATATGACCGGGACACAACGGTTCTCATCGGATCGGTGGAGTTCGACATCGTTGGTTCAGGGACGGCGCAGTATTCTGCAATGTCTCATCAGAGCAAATGTCCCAACGAGTCTGCCGTAGAGGTACAGCGACAAGTTCCTCAACGGTTCGCGCTTGCGGGTAATTATCCTAATCCGTTCAACCCGACGACAGTGATCAGTTATCAGTTGCCGGTTGCCAGTTACGTCACGCTTAAGGTCTACAACATGCTCGGGCAGGAAGTGGCGACGCTGGTGGAAGGAACGCAAGAAGCGGGTTACAAATCGGTCGAGTGGAATGCGGGCGCAAGTGCGAGCGGCATTTACTTCTGTCGCCTGGAAGCAACAAGTATAAATGACCGCACGAATCATTTCGTGCAGGTCAAAGAGATGGTTCTGATTCGATAGCGGTGTTCACTGAAGAGCTTTATCGAATGAACAACCGAGGGCGCATGTCAGAGACAATTTATCCTGGAGAATTACAATGAAACAATGGACAATAGTTATCATTGCATTCCTGAGCTTTACTATCCCCGCAGGAGCGCAGCTGCACCATGGCAGGGTGATGACGCATGAAAAGACATTTCGTCAACTTGAAATAGAGCGGTACAAGAGTCTTTTCCAACGCAGAGCGGCAGAAGTCACTTCGGGCCAGAATATCGATGTGACGTACTACAAACTCGACCTGCACATCGCGACTTCGCCTCCATATCTGTCCGGAGCGGTGACGATGAAAGCGTTCAGCCGCCAGAACGGTGTCGGCCAGATCACACTTGACCTGATGCAAACCATGACGATCGACTCGGTGAAGGTCGGAGGTACCGCGGTAAGCTTTGCGCAATCGACGAGCACCTTCGATGTAACACTCGACCGCTCGTACAATGCCGGTGAATTGATGACCGTCGAGATATTTTATGAAGGGGAGCCGGGAAGCAGCGGATTCGGAAGCTTCGCATTTTCATCTCACGGTTCGGTGCCCTGGGTGTGGTCTCTCAGCGAGCCCTACGGCGCGAAGGATTGGTGGCCCTGCAAGGATCACCCGAGCGACAAGGCGGATTCCGCAGATATCATTGTCACATGTGATTCTACCTACAGGGTCGGATCGAACGGAATACTTGTTTCGGTTACAAATAACGGCGACGGCACAAAGACGCATCACTGGCAGGAGCGATATCCGATTTCCAACTATCTCATATCGGTGGCATTGACAAACTACGCTCAATTTTCAAACTGGTTTAAGTATTCGCCGACCGATTCGATGGAAGTGTTGAACTACGCGCTGCCGGAAAACCTCTCTTCTGCAAAGTCGGGCGCCCCGGCCGCAGTGGAAGGCCTGCAGACTTTCTCCCGCCTCTTCGGACTCTATCCCTTCGTGAAGGAAAAGTACGGACATTCCCAGTTTGGATGGGGTGGGGCTATGGAACATCAGACGATGACATCCACCTGCTGTTTCGATGAAGATATTCTCATCCATGAATTGTCCCACCAGTGGTTTGGCGACATGATTACCTGCCGGACATGGCCGAACATCTGGCTCAACGAAGGATTTGCAACCTACTGTGAAGCGCTTTTTGCTGAACAGAAATATGGGACGGACACATACTGGAGTTTCCTGAATGGAGATATGAGCAGTGCAAAGTTTGCGGCCGGTACCCTTTACGTGTCAGACACTTCAGATGTCGGAAGACTCTTTGACGGGAGTTTAGTCTATGACAAAGGTGCAGTGGTGTTGCACATGCTGCGGCATGTCCTGGGCGACAGTGTGTTCTTTAAGGCGATGTATAACTACGCGAACACCGCCTCCTTGCGGTATTCTACGGCGTCGACATCCGATTTCGAGGCCGTCTGTGAATCTACGTCCGGCAAGAGCCTGAGCTATTTCTTTAACGAGTGGGTGTATGGTGAAAAGTATCCGCGTTATGCTTATGACTGGACCTCCAGCCCTTCCCCTCATGGGTACACGGTCACCTATGGAGTAGGCCAAGCGACCGGGACATCGAACCCCACGTTTTTCACGATGCCGATTGATCTCAAAATCATCGGGACGGGATGGGATACGACGGTGACGGTTTTCAATGATTCGCTTTCTCAAACATTTATGCTCAATGTTTCTCATAATCCGACCCTGATACAGCTTGACCCGGAAGGCTGGATTCTGAAGGATACCATTCCCGTTCTGTCGCTATCGCCGGAGTTTCTGGATTTTGGGGAGGTGGAAATGGGCTCGAGCAAAACAGACAGTGTCGCAATGACGAATGGAAGGATCTCAGAGACGCTCACTGTCTCCTCGGCGTCGTCCACTCTGAATGACTTCACCGTGTCTCCGGAGAGCGTGAGTATCGGTCCATTGAAGACTCAGGAATTCTATATCACTTTCACACCGACTACTGTCGGGCTAAAGAACGGCTATGTTCAGTTCAAGCTCACCAATCCCAGCTCCCAGTATTTCATATCGATCACAGGTTTTGCATTGCCGACATCGGTATCCACGGCCGCTCACGGCTTGCCCCGGGAGTTCGGCGTCGACGATTGCTATCCCAACCCGTTCAACCCCGCAACGGTTATCAACTACCGGTTACCGGTGAGCAGTCACGTGAGGCTCACCGTGGTCAATCTTCTCGGGCAGGAAGTGAAAATGCTCGTGGATGGAACGCAAGAAGCGGGTTACAAATCGGTCGAGTGGAATGCGGGCGCAAGTGCGAGCGGCATTTACTTTTGTCGCCTGGAAGCGACAAGTATGAATGACCGCACACAGCATTTCCTGCAAGTGAAAAAAATGGTGCTTGTCAAATAAGCGGTGCATAAAAGAAGTAATCCCGCGTATTTTGTGCGGGAGTGCTGGTACGGTGAATGAATTCCCGGAAAGATTAGCAGGCTGTTGAAAAAGCATTTTTCCTGTCTTTGCGAGGACCCTGAGCGGAGCGAAGGGGACGAAGTGGCGCAAAGCGCTGTCGCTTTCATCGCCATCTTCGACATGGCGCCAACTTGTCCGCCAAAGCGGAGCGTAGGCGGAAAGCGCTCACAATCTCACTTTTCAAGCAAGAAATGAGACTGCTTCGCGATGAAACTGCTCGCAGAGACACTCTCTTTTGTGTTTTTCAACACCCTGTTAGTATTCCGAACAAACAAACAAACAAACAAACAAACAAACTAACTAACTAACCAACCAACTATAACGTAACAATTTGAATTGGAGAAGGACAATGAAACGAAAATCGGGTTTTTTGATCCAGAGCCTGCTCATCATGATTGTGTCGCTCGGACTGAATGCGCAGGACCTAAAGCCAATTGAGCTCCCGAAGCCGGATACATCGGGCGGGAAACCGTTGATGGAAGCGCTGAAGCTTCGCAAGTCATCGCGATCGTTCGGAGCGGAGAAACTCTCGAAACAGCAAATTTCCAATCTACTCTGGGCGGCCTTCGGGATCAACCGTCCTGACGGCCATCGGACTGCACCCTCGGCGATGAACTGGCAGGAGATCGATATTTACGTTGCCATGGAAGACGGTCTCTTCTTGTACGATGCGGAGGCGCATGCGCTCAACCCGATTCTCAAGGAAGACCTCCGCGAGAAGACCGGCACTCAGGCCTACGTGAAAGACGCGTTCATGAATCTTGTCTACGTCGCCGACCTGTCAAAGACGAAACGGGCGTCGCAGGATGACCAGAGTCTGTATACCGGCGCGGACTGCGGCTTCGTGGCGCAAAACGTCTACCTCTATTGTGCATCGGAAGGACTTGCGGCGGTTGTACGTGGGTCGATCGACAGGACCGTTCTTTCAAAGGCGATGAACCTCCGGCCAGACCAGAAAATCATCCTCGCACAGACCGTGGGGTATCCGAAAAAATAATCCATTTTCGTAGAATGAAGGTAGTGCATCTTTTTCATTTTGAGTGCTGTGCTAGACCTCACCTATAATCCTCTCCTGAGAAGAGAGGATGGAGTGACTTCTCCCCCTTTTTCAAGGGGTCGGGCATGGACGACACGATTCGAACAGAGGCACTACTTGAGTGAAGAAAGGTTTTGCTTTCAGCGGCCGGCCATGAGAGCGATGGTTATCAATTATGAAACCTCCGGAGACCGACCTTCATCAAACTTGAAAACCTTTCACTGTTTTTGGCCAAAAAGGGGATGGCGCCCCTGTCCCCTCATGGCATGGTATCTGTACCACCAAGGTGAGCAATCCGATTGGGAATCAATAACGATGGAACATACAAAAGTTGCTTTCACCACGACCTAAGATGGCGGAAACTCTGAAATCGCTGGGAATATGCGTGGGCGCCTCAACCCTCAAGGTTGTCGAGCTTGATGAAGAGCGTACCATTGTCCGCTCCATCACGCGAAAACATGAATGCAATCCTCGAAAGGTATTGAATGATACTCTGGAGTCCCTGAATCTTGAGAACTACTCATCCGTGGCGTTGACGGGAAGGAAACTCAAAGACCTTGTCAATCTGCCGGTGATCACGGAGGTCGAAGCCGCCGAGCACGCCCTCAAGCATATTCTAAGAGACAGAAAAGATAAATTCAATGCGCTCATAAGCCTCGGGGGCGAAAATTTCATCGTCTATGAATTGGATGACCGGAGGAACATTGTCAACGTTCACACCGGCAACAAATGCGCTTCCGGAACCGGTGAATTTTTCTTGCAGCAAATCGGAAGGATGAATGTCGGAATCGAGGAGGCAATCAAGCAGGCGCAAGGTTCGGCTCCTTACTATGTTTCCGGGAGATGCTCCGTATTCTGCAAGAGCGATTGCACGCATGCACTCAACAAAGGGGTGCCTATCGGGACCATTTGCGCGGGTCTGGGGAACATGATCGCGGAAAAGGTATTGGAATTGTTGAAGTCGGTGCAGAAAAAAAACATCCTTGTTGTCGGAGGCGTCACGAAAAATACTTACGTCGTGGACAAACTCAGAGAGAGCGTGGAGAACCTCATCGTTCCCCGGGAAGCTGACATTTTCGAGGCCCTCGGTGCGGCAATCTATGCCCTTGAGAACAGGAGGAAGCCCGAAGGGAAAATCGTTCTCGATGAAAAGAAGAGCTCATTCGATCATTTACCCGGCCTGGCTGAGGCGAGTCGTCTTGTAGAATTCAAAGAGCAAAAAAGCGGAATTGCAGAAGTCGGAGACGAATGCATCCTGGGCCTCGACGTCGGCTCCACGACAACGAAAGCAATCCTGCTCAGAACGAGAGATGACGCGACTGTCGCTTCCGTATACCTAAGAACGAACGGCGACCCCGTTCGGGCGTCCAGAGAATGCTACAAAGAGATCGACCGGCAGCTCCACGGTATGGATGTCAACATCATCGGCCTGGGAGTCACCGGCTCGGGAAGGCAGATTGCGGGTTTGCACGCGCTGACGGATGGGATCGTCAATGAAATCATCGCACACGCCACCGGCGCGACGTTCTTCGACAAAGAAGTCGACACGATCATTGAGATCGGAGGCCAGGATGCCAAATATACGTACCTTGTCAACGGTGTGCCGTGCGATTACGCGATGAACGAGGCGTGTTCGGCGGGCACGGGATCTTTTCTTGAGGAGGCGTCGAAGGAAAGTCTGGACATTGACTACCACGAGATTGGAAACCTCGCGCTCCAAGCCACATCTCCACCGAATTTCAACGACCAGTGCGCCGCGTTTATCAGCAGCGATATCAAAAATGCATCCCATGAGGGTATCGGCAGAGAGAATATTGTTGCAGGGCTGGTCTACTCCATCTGCATGAATTACAACAACAGAGTGAAAGGGTCGCGGAAGACCGGCGAGAAAATCTTCATGCAGGGAGGAGTTTGTTACAACCGGGCTGTTCCCCTGGCGATGGCAGCGTTGCTCGGGAAAAAGATCGTTGTGCCTCCGGACCCCGGCCTGATCGGGGCGTTCGGAGCTGCGCTGGAAATAAAAGACAAAATCGAAAAAGGGACGATCAGCAAATCGAACTTCTCTCTTGCAGAACTTGCCGGAAGGCAGGTGGAGTATGGCCGGAGTTTTGGTTGTCCGGGGACCAAGGAGAGATGCGACCTCGGGTGCTCTATAAATCTTGTTCGAATAGATGGAAAAAGCTATCCATTCGGTGGGATCTGCAACAAGTACTATAATACCCTCCGCCATCTCTCGATCGACCCCGGGCCTCTGGACATGGTCGCGAAAAGGCAGGAGTTGGTTTTTCAGAGAAATGGGCGGGTGGCGGGGAAGACCGTCGGTCTCTCGAAATCATTTTACACCAACATGATGCACCCTCTCTATTATAATTTCTTTTCACACCTCGGTATGAAGGTGGTCATGAGTGAAAGCGCGGATCCCGAAGGCGTAAGGATGTCTGCCGCATCATTCTGCTATCCCGGAGAAGTTGCGCACGGGATGTTTATGAACCTTCTTAAGAAGAAACCGGATTTTATCTTCCTTCCGCAGGTGGATGAACTTCACGTTGAGGGAAGCGCCGGAGAAGGGAAAGGACACCGGTGCACGTGCGTTCTCGCGCAGAGCGAGCCGTACTATCTTCGCAGTGCATTCAGGGAGATCGAGCCGAAGCTGATCTCCCCCGTACTGGATTTCTCCGAAGGATTGGAGCCCCTGGAGGAACAATTCGTGAATATCGCGAAAGAAATCGGGGAGGACGCTGACAAAGCGAGGGTGGCTTTCAGATACGCGTCCGAAAAGCAACGGCAGTTCTCCGTAAAAAAGAAGGAGCTGGGAGACCGGGCCCTGGAAGAAATCGAACGGGACACGTCAAGAATAGGAATCGTGGTCTTTGGCAGGGCGTACAACGCCTTTGCCGATGAAACCAACCTCGGCATTCCGAGAAAATTCGCTTCAAGGGGCGTGTACGTTATTCCCTTTGATTGCCTGCGGTACGGTTCGGAAGAGTCCATCGAGAATATGAATTGGGCAACCGGCCAGGAGATCGTCAAGGCCGCGCGGATTGTGAAAAGGCATCCGCAGCTCTTCGGGGCCTACATCACGAATTTCAGTTGCGGTCCGGATTCATTCCTGGTCGGGTACTTCCGGGACATTATGAAGACCAAACCATCATTGACGCTCGAGCTGGATTCTCACACAGCCGATGCGGGAATCAATACGCGGATTGAGGCGTTCCTCGACATCATCCAGCGGTACCGGTCATTGCGAAGAGAGGACGACGAAGAGAAGACGTTCAAAGCCGCCGGGCTGAAATCTTCCGGCGGTGAATACAAATTTATCGCGAGCGATGGGAGAGAATATTCAGTCAGGGACAAGAGAGTGAAAATGGTGGTACCCTCCATGGGTACAATTTCGACCGAACTTGCGTCGGCGGCCTTCCGGGGAATCGGATTCAACGCGGAACCGGACTCCGCTCCCGATTTTCACACCCTCATGGTGGGGAGAGCAAACACATCGTGCAAAGAATGTCTGCCGCTGATACTGACCACCGCATCCCTGCTTGAATCGATCAAGAGAAGGAAATCGCCGGAAGACATGCTGCTCTATTTCATGCCGACGGCACACGGGAATTGCAGGTTTTCTCAATACTATGTCTTTCAGAAGAGACTCATAGAAAAGAAGCGGGTGGAAAATGTCGCGCTGCTGACGTTGACGGCGGAAAACAACTACGCGGGATTGGGGAACGCCGACCAGCTAAAAGTCCTCAAGTCCCTTGTCGTCGCGGATGCAATGGACGATATCAGGAACGCGTCGCTCGTCCTCGCGGTTGACCAGGAAAAAGCGGAACAGATTTTCACGACACAGAAGAAGAAAGTAAAAGAGTGTTTCGAACGTGGTGCCGGGGATTTGTTTAGAATACTACCGGAGATTTCACGCGAACTTGGCAGGATAGAACTCAAGTATCCTTTGTCGAAGGCAAAAAAGGTCCTGCTGGCCGGAGAAATATACGTCAGGAAGGATGAATTCTGCTCGCAGGATGTCATCTCGAGACTTGCAAAACGAAATATCGTAACAAGAAGGTCTTCGGTGTTGGAATGGCTCTACTACGTTGACTACGTTGTGAAAAACGAACCCGGCCATAAGTTCACGCTGGGAGAGTGGACAGAGTTGTCCATTCGGGCGCTCCTGCATCGCCGGATTGAACGAAAGGTTAAATCCATTCTCGCATCCAGCGGATTATGCGACCCCGTAATGATCGACATGGAGAAAATCATTGCAACCGGAAGCCGGTTCATCAATCCTGCCATGACGGGAGAGGCCATCGTGGTCATCGGGACATTTTTCCGTGAAATGGTGAAAGATGTTCACGGCATGATCTCCATCGGACCGTTCGCCTGCATGCCGACGAGGGTCATTGAAGCCATCCTCGGCCGCGAGTCGAAAGTTGCCGGAAATAAACGACTGGATTCCATAGAGGATATCGATAACCTGAGAAAATTCCATACGTTGCCGTTCCTTTCCATCGAGGCGGACGGGAATCCATTTCCGCAGATTGTGGAAGCCAGGATTGAGGCCTTCGCGCTGCAGGTGGAGCGGCTCTCAAGTGCGCGCTAAGTTTTCAGCAAACGAGTCCGATAGATAGTGTTGTCTCAAGCTGGGAACCCTTGCGGTCACGAACACCCGCCCGCCCACAGCAATGCTCTGATGTGGCGGGCTCACCTTTGCGTCCTCTGCGAATATTTTCTCTGCGTACCTTTGCGGTAAAGCTTTTGACCGCTTTGATTCCTTCGGTGAAATTAACTATTTTGGTATCGTCTTCTCGAAGTTTTAAGATATACGTGTCAGATTTATCTCCCCAATTCTCTGAAAATAAAGACAAGTATGAACATTCAGGAACTTGATCGGATTTTCAAACCGCAGCGCATTGCTCTTATTGGCGTCACCTCCAATCCCCTCAGTGTCGGTGGGAAAGTCTTAAGCAATCTGGTGGGCGGTGGATTTCAGGGTGTTGTGTATCCCGTGAACCCATCGTTCGAGGCCGTGCTCGGAATACAATGCTATCCGGATATCAAGAGCTTGCCAAGGAAACCGGATCTGGGCGTGATATGCGCTCCCGCTCCACAGGTTCCGGAGATCGTCCGGCAATGCGGTGAGGCCGGAATTCTCGGGCTCATCATCATCTCATCTGGATTTAGGGAGACTGGAGCTGAAGGCCGTGACCTCGAAGAGCAGGTCAGGGCACAGATGAAAAAATTCGAAGGGATGAGAATCCTCGGGCCGAATTGCCTGGGATTCGTTTCGCCGCTGCAGAATCTCAACGTCAGCTTTGCGCCCAGCATGCCGAAAGAAGGAGGCATTGCATTTGTCTCGCAGTCCGGAGCGCTGTGTTCCTCTGTCCTGGATTGGGCGCTCGAGGAGAAAGTTGGGTTTTCCTACTTCGTCTCGATCGGGAACACGCTGGACGTCGATTTCGGGGATCTCATCGATTACTTCGGCGAGGACGAAAAAACGAAATCGATCATCCTCTATATCGAATCGATTGCAGACGCGCGAAAGTTCATGTCGGCTGCCCGGGCCTTCGCGCGGACGAAGCCCATCATTGCCTACAAAGCCGGAAGATTCCCCGAGTCGGCCGAAGCGGCGGCATCGCACACCGGCGCGATGGCTTCAGAGGACGCGGTGTACGAGGCGGCATTCAAGCGCGTCGGAATGGCGCGCGTTATGAACATCGGAGAGATCTTCGACTGTGCCGATCTGATTGGAAGAAAGAAGATCCCCGTCGGACCGCGCCTCGGGATTGTCACCAATGCGGGCGGTCCCGGCGTTATGGCGACGGATTCACTCATTGCCGCGAACGGTGTTCTCGCCCCGCTCTCCGGCGAAAGCATGGCCCAGCTCAATGAGAATCTCCCGTCTGCCTGGTCGCATCGAAATCCCGTCGATGTGCTGGGGGATGCCCGGTCCAAACGCATAGCGAAAGCGGTCGAAGTCCTTTTGAAAGACTCCAGCGTTGATGCCGTTCTGGTTATTCTCACACCCCAGGCAATGACTAACCCAACTTCAACGGCAAAGGCCGTCGGCCAGCTTGCCGCCGCCACTCCGAAGCCGATCCTGGCGGCGTGGTTGGGCGGGAAGAGCATGCGGGAGGGAGTTCAAGTCTTGAATGAATTCGGAATTGCCACTTATGCGACACCGGAACAGGCCATTGGTGCTTTCATGACGCTGGTGGAGTATTCCCGCAACCTTGAGAGTCTCTATGAGACTCCGAAGGACATTCCGGTTCAATTCCCGCTGGACCGGAAGAAAATCCGCTTCCAGTTTGACGAGATTGCCGCCAAACAGGGATCGGTCCTGTCGGAAAGTGCTTCGAAAACGCTTCTGGAAGCTTACGGCATACCCTGCACCCACCCCCTGGAAGCGGCAAAACCGGAAGAAGCAGTTAAGATCGCGAAAGAAATCGGTTACCCCGTCGTTCTGAAAATTCTCTCTCCCGACATCACGCACAAGACCGACGTCGGGGGCGTGGCGCTTGACCTCCAGGACGAATCCATGGTGCGTGACGCGTTCAGACGAATAACTGCCAGCGCGCACGAGAGGATGCCCAGCGCTCATATCGACGGGGTCACCGTGCAGCAGATGGCGAGTACTCATGACGCCGTCGAGCTGATTCTGGGAACGAAGAAAGATCCCATCTTCGGTACCGTCCTCATGGTTGGTTCGGGCGGAGTCGCCGCCGAGCTTTTCGGAGACCGCGTCCTCGGCTTCCCGCCGCTGAACGAACGACTCTGCCGCCGCATGCTGGAATCGCTCAAGGTGTGGCCGCTTCTCCAGGGCTACCGGGGTAAGCCCGCGGCAAATGTTGAGAAGCTGATTGAAGTCTTGATCCGCCTGTCGTACCTCGTAGCGGATTATCCCGAGATCGGGGAACTGGATGTTAACCCACTCCTCGTCAATCCGACGGATGCCGTTGCTCTTGATGCGCGCATCGTTCTCGACCGGGAAGTTATCTCCCAACCCATAAAACCATATTCTCACCTGGCGCTGCGACCTTACCCGGAAGAGTTCGTGCGTGAAATTACGCTGGCCGACACCCCGCTGACCTTCCGGCCCATAAAGCCGGAGGACGAACCGATGTGGTTTGAGTTGCTGGAAAGTTGCTCAAAGGAATCGCTCTATACCCGCTTCCGTGCGTTCATCAACTGGAAAACGCACCAGGTAGCGTCCCGCTTCTGCTTCATCGATTATGAACGTGAAATTGCCATCGTTGCCGAGGTTGTGGACAAGGGACTCCGTAAATTTCTCGGCGTCGGGCGGCTCATCGCAGAAGCGGATCTTCAGACTGTCGAGTATGCCGTGCTGGTCACCGACGCATGGCAGAACAAAGGACTGGGAAGCGTGCTGACGCGCTATTGCGTTGACATCGCCCGGGAATGGGGAATGAAGAGAGTGATTGCGCACACAAATTCCGATAACCCGCGGATGGTTGCCGTATTCCGAAAGCTCGGCTTTGAGATCATTCCGGAAGAGGGAGGGTCGGATATTACTGCCATAATCGATCTTACGTAGTTCAGACATTTATTATGATATTCACATTCGCAGGCTTGTCATGACTTCAAAGCGCGTAACTGGTATAGGGGGAATTTTTTTTAAGTGCAAGGATCCCGCGAACATTCGCCGGTGGTACGAACGCCATCTGGGTTTGAATACTTCCGAGTATGGAACGACCTTTGAATGGCGAAAGACAGACAAACCCGGCGAGAAGGGATTTTCAGTGTGGGCCCCGTTCCCGGAGACGACGGAGTATTTCAAGCCCTCGGAAAAGGAATTCATGATCAACTTTCGCGTGGAAAATCTTGAGAGTCTTCTCACGACATTGAAAGACGAGGGCGTTACGATCATTGGCGGGGTGGAGGTGTTTGACTACGGAAAATTCGCCCATATCATTGACCCGGAAGGAAACAAAATCGAGCTCTGGGAGCCGAACGATATTGAATACGAGAAGGTAGCCGGCAAAGCGCGAACGTATTGAACAGGATTCTGACCCTCTCCCTCGGTCCCTCTCCCAAGCCTGTCCTGAGCGAAGTCGAAGGATGGAAGAGGGATGTCACGGAGTGACAGGGGGAGGGTAACTGAGCCATGACGCCGTATCCCCATAATATCACCGAACGCGCTCGTGAATTGCGGAGACGTCAAACTTCCGCAGAAGAGTTGTTGTGGCAACATCTGCGCCGGCATCGGATCGGGAAATATATCGTCGATTTTTACTGTGCAGAGCTAAATCTTGTTGTGGAGCTGGAAGGAGATATCCACAAGAAATCTCTGCAACGAGAATATGATAAGAGACGATTCGACGAGTTTGAAATCTTGGGTCTAAGCGTGTTCAGAGTAAGAAATGAAGACGTGTTCGAAAACATCGAAGAAGTATTGAACAGGATTTTAACCCTCTCCCTCGCTCCCTCTCCCACTTGTGGGAGAGGGATGTCACGGAGTGACAAGGAGAGGGTTCGAGAGCAAGACCGGCAGTTCAAATCAAAATGAATCGAACTGGGGGTTGCCACCCTGGTTTAGATGCTGACCAGAAGAGTGTCAGACCTTATGTTTAAAAAGCAGACCTCGACCCTGGTTCGTATATTGGGATGCAACAAACATCCAATAACAACCAAAGTGAGGTCCGCTATGCAAAGGCAAGATACAAAACTCGACTTTACCG
>Ga0209777_10002468_pt1 | contig 24266 bp, 18 predicted proteins | sample FrelakmetHBP12HB_FD_187147 | JGI IMG/M metagenome (GOLD analysis project Ga0209777, IMG submission 187147) | Freshwater lake sediment microbial communities from the University of Notre Dame, USA, for methane emissions studies -HBP12 HB (SPAdes)... | ecosystem: Environmental > Aquatic >... | reverse complement strand
TCTGGCCGTTACTCTTTCAACCGGCTCGATTCTCGGCCCGGCAAAAAACCTTTTTTTATAAGGCAGCCTGGCCGGGGGCGCCGTCTTTTTCGAGCCGATCATTTCCACGGTCGGAGCTTTAACCGTCATCACCGGGAAATGCCACAAGGAAGCCAGCTCTTCGGTTGAAAAAAGCATATTTTTTGAACTCTCGCCATACCAATTTTTGCGCAGGATAAAATGCCTTAGGATGGTATTCTGCCTATAGGCCAAGCGGCTTTTTACTCGGAAATAATCCACCGATGTCTTGGTCTTTTTGCCCGGCATAAAACCGTTGCCATCGGTCGTATTGAATTGCTGGATGGCGCCGATGAGCCCGCCGACGCCCCTGGGCTTTAAATATACCTCTTGCTGGGCGAAATAAATCAGGCGGAATTTAACGCGAAAGGCGACTTTAGACAATTTCCTCTCCACTCTTTCCAGGACTGATTTTTCGCCCGGCGATATTTTAAACATTTTCCATTGATCCTCTTCTTTCTTTTGCTCCTCCGAGCTTAAGACTTCAATGCCGAAGGCATGGCCGGCCGCCCCGAAGATCAGCCCGAATAAGCTCTCGAGCGGCTTGGTAATAAGATCAAGATAGTTTGCCGGGGCGGCAACTTCCCTGCCCATTAATTTTTTTACGGTTTTCTCGGCTTTAGTATCCCAGCCGGGAGCCTTAAGCGGCGTTACCACGTACTGTATCCAAGCTTGCTCGCTCGGCCCCATGCGGCTCATGATCTCCAGCAGCCCGGCCATCGGATCGAGGAAAGTCTGCGTCAAAGTATGCTCGAATTCGGGATAAGTGCGGATCGAAAAAGGATAATCCTTGGTCAGCAGAAACTCCGTTCCCCAAAGTTTTATTTCAGCGTTGGGAAAACGCAGATCCTTGAAAGGCAGGGTATAATCCTCCACTTCGGTGATCTCCGCATCCGGATATTGGGCATAAATGGCCGCTTCCACCAGATCACGGAATTGAACTGGCGTGCGGATGAAATACTGGATAAATCCTTCCCGGGAAATAATTTCAAAAGACAGGCTTTCCTGGGTTTTGCCTTCCCAATATTTTTCAATCAGATTGGCACTGGTCTGGGCGCCGGCGATGGCTACGAAAATGTTCTCAACGGCTTTGGGAGTCTGCTCATTATTTTTGGGAATATTAATCGCCAAAACCACATATTTCCAATCTTTCATATATTGGCCTTGCCGCGCGTCCAGCCAGACATCATACAAGCCTTTAATAAATACCAGCAAAAAAATAACCCAGCCGCCGCGCAGAAACAGCCAGAGGGCGATATAAATGGGATTTTGCGAAGCCAGAGCCATAAAACTCTCCCTGATGAAATTCCAATCGATATTCATAATTTATTCGTCACCTTTTATAAACTAAAAAGCCCACCGATAGCAGGCAGGCAATTTAGTACGGTTCTCGTCTGCTTGAATATATTATAACAAAATATTCAAGCAAATTCAAAATATAATTAATAATTGTAATTTTCGCTTAATAAATTAAACTGTTTCTTGGTCTTCCCGGACTTCAGCGGCGGGAATTTCAGCTTCCGCTGTTTCCTCAATATTTTCATTGAGGCGGTAGCGACCGTCCTTGCCCTTGTCGAATTTAGGGTTATTCATCAGTGACAGATAGACCGTGGATCTCTTGACATCGCGCTTTTGCAGCACTTTATCAATGATTGAATCTTTGGTCAGCGCGCCGTTTTCTTTGAGCAGATCTTCGATCACCTCAGCCACGTTGCCGGGCTTATAGCCCCATTCTTGCAGGGCATAAATGCCTCGGCCGACCAGCACGTACTTATCGTCAAGGATCAGCTCATTGTGGACGGTCGGCGCGTAAGCGACTTTGCCGTCGAAATTATTGGTATTGATCATGCTGGCGATTTCCGTAAAATGCATGGGTTTGCCGGCTTTCTTCAATGTCAGGTAGATTTTATCATTGATCTTTTTGGGCTGGACGATGCCCCAGGAAATCAAGCCCCAATCACTGAAAATATCCTGTTTGATTTTGCGGCTGGCGCGCAGATAGCTTTCCAATATCTTATTAATGTCTTCGTCGGTCGCTTCCAGCATGGTGGTCAGCGAGAGGATTTTATCCTTATTTTGCCGATAGAATTCGGAATTTTTGAATTTTTCCAGAATTTCAGTCAGACTGATGGGATTGCCGCTGTCTTCGATTACTTTGACCATTTCATTGATCACGGACTTGAGGAAATCAACATCGGCATTGCTTAGCTTCCATAAATTGTTGAAATCGCGATCCTGTTTGACGCGGCTGATATTATCGGAAAAAATATGTTCGGCCAAAAATAAGAGGGCATTCTCCGATTCACCTTGGGCATTCAAATAGTTAAGAGTATTTTCCATGAAAAAAGCTTCTTCCATGACGCCGCCGTACTGTTCCAAAAGCTGGGCGACCAGGTTTTCCGCTTCTTTGATTTCCTCGCGCAGATCGCGCAGTTCCTTCAATTTCTTAATGGAAAGATTTTCAATCTGCCGGACGCGTTCCCTGGTGATATTGTAATTCTGGCCGATTTCCTCCAAAGTATGCTTTTTGTCAATTCCCAGTCCGAACCGGCGTTTGATGACGTCTCTTTCCTTTTCCGTTAAATTAGAAAACAAAACATCCAGCGTTTCAACGGGATTAAACGCGGACATGCTATCTTTAAATTTGTTTTTTCTGACTTGATCAAGAATTGACATATATTTGAATAAAATTGTGTTTTATGCAATTACTTTTTTAGCTAAAATTAGATTAAAAATTACATTTCTATTGTTTTATAACCTAATTATATCAAAAATAAATGCTTTTGTCAATAAGCAGCAATTGTATTTTTTGACAAGTATTAATAATTATGTTGCTGGCTTAAAATTCAAATATTTTTTGCGTTTACCGGGAGGAAATTTCTCAATGCTATAGCGAAGCATTGTCCGCGGCATCAAAGGCGCATATTTGCTCAAAAATTCCTCCAGGACGCTTTGATTGCGCTTGCCTATTTCCCTAAGCATCCAACCCACGGCTTTATGGATCAAATCATGCTCGTCTTTTAAAAGCAATTGAGCCAGATTTAGGCAATCCTTGAAATCATTATTTCTGATAAAAGCAAAACTGGAAATAACGGCAATTCTTCTTTTCCAAAGATTGGGCGACTTGACCCACTGATATAAAATTTTCCTATTTTTATGAAGCAGGAATGTACCGACGATATTGGGAGCGGACAAATCCACCAAATCCCAATTATTTATCCGGCGGTAACTCTTCAGATAGATGTGATAGATTTTAGTTCTAAGAAGTGCATCTCCTTTTTCAAACTTTTTTACCAGTAGCAGTAGAGCTGTCAGCCGCTGTTCATGATAGCGGCTCTGGAGCAGCTTGATCACGTCGGCGAGCGGCAAGTCTTGATATTTCCTGACCAGCTGCCGCAGCAATGGCACCTTGATGCCCAAGAATTCATCCCCTTCCCCGTAATGGCCCTTGCCGGTCTTGAAATATCGCTGGAGATTTTGCGCCTGTTTGGCATCGGCCAGGCGATTGAAATCGGTTTTGATTTCTTTGAGAGACATAAATTATAAGCATATATCATTTATCATTTGCCAATTATCATTTATTAATTATTCTTTTATTATTGCTAAATTGTTACATTGTTGAATTGTCATCCCGGCCGCAGCGAAGCGTAGAGCCGGGATCCAGGTTGAATTATTAATTTGAAATTAGAATTAACCTGGATCCCGCATCAAGTGCGGGATGACAGCCGGGTCAAGCTCGGGATGACAGTAAGAAGTAAAAAATTATGTTAAACTCGGCGGGAAAAGCAAACACCCAGAAATTTGTCGGAATTAAAAGGTCTCCAAATGCTCACCATAACGCCGCGAGTGCCAAAAAAACCGACACTAAACAGCCAACCATCAGAACTGCGGCGTCTTGACCAGGTATATTTTTTTTTCAATAGTCTCTGGCCTGTATTCTGGAAATTGATCATCAAATCATAGAGGATTTCTACGGGTGATTGGCGTACCAGCTGGGTGATTTGCAGGTTTTCCAGGATTTGGGCGGCTTCCTGCCTATTTTGAGTTATTAGTTCATCCAATTTCTCTTGTTGTCTTATCTGATTAAATTCTTTAATGGCTTGTTCATAAATTTCAGGAATATCTTGGTTTTGAAAAACTTTATTTTCTAGATATTTAATGAGTTTTTCAGTCTGAATGATATAATCTTTGTATTCTTTGACTCCTGATTCATGATAGGAATGGGGAATTACGTCTTTGGAAACTAAGGCCCAACCGGCTTGAGGAGTTTCCTTAGTATAGGAATCCTCGTTTTTATACCGATCAATATCGGATAACACCTTACCTTTATTTTGTTTTTGGAATTTAGGGCTTAATATTTCATCGAGCTTTTTCATAGTAAGTGGTTCTACTTTTGACGGATCATTTCTGTATGGGACTTGGCTGACACGCAAAACTAAGAATTGACCCAATTCCCTGGCTCTTTCAAGTTCTTCTTTGGAAAAGGGTATTTGAGGAATCTGCTCCGGCTTAAGCTCGATGCCGAAGGCGATCTTGACCTGTTCCGGCCCCATGAAATTATGTTGCCCTTCTCTGTTCATGATGTTCTCGGCTTGTTTAAGTGAGACTTGAAGTAAGCTTTTCAATTCTATAATTGCCAATCTGATTTCTTCCATTAGCGATATGGAAGATAATATGGCTTGCATGTTTTCCGGATCCTGGCGGCCCAGGCTCTCATCCACGCGGAAATAGACCGTGGTGAATTCGGTTTGAAGATCAAGAATGCGAGTAAGGGTTTTTTTGAGCTGGGAACAGTCCATAGCTTTTAGCTTATAGCTTGTTAGCTTCTTAGTTAATTGTCATAAAAGCAATACAATTCAACAATGAAACAATATAACAATGAAACAATTCTTCAATTTTACACGGGATCCCCGCGGTCGCTTGAGCTCCCTCGGGATGACATTAATACATTTTCCCATCTTTTATCGCCTGCCTGATGTTTTTCATCAGCGTAAGATAAAATTCCAGATTATTAAGGGTCGCTAGGCGCATGCCCAAGGGCTCATTGGTTTTGAAAAGATGATGCAAATAAGCTTTGGAATAATTATTTAGATTGGTCGAATTTATCGGGCTGAAATCATTCTTGAATCTGGAATTTGTAATATTGATAGTTGAATAAATATTGAATATTGAATATTTAATATTAATATTTCCTATTTCCAATTTCCTATTTCTGCCGCTTAAATTATGTTTAGGCGATTTAACATCAAAATTCCATAAATACAAACGTCCGTGTCTCGCCTCCCGCGTCGGAATCACACAATCGAACATGTCCACTCCCCTTTTGACCGCCTGGATGATATTTTCCGGCTTGCCCACGCCCATCAGGTAGCGCGGCTTGTCAGCCGGCATCTGGGGCGCCAGATAATCCAAAACCTTGTACATTTCATCATTAGTCTCCCCCACTGCCAAACCGCCAATAGCATAGCCGTCAAAATCTAACGTTGCCAATTCTTCTAATGATTTTAGCCGCAAATCCTTGTATATTCCGCCCTGAATAATCGCAAAAAATAATTGCTTTCGTGTTTTTGTGCTTTCGTGATTTAGTGTTTTTGTGTTTTTGTGATTTTGTGCTTTCTTGATTTCTCGATACGCCATTTCTGCCCATTTAGTCGTTGTCGCAACTGCTGCCGCGACTTCCTGGCGTGAAGCAGTTGACGGCGGGCACACATCCAAAATCATGGCAATATCGCTGCCGATAATCTTTTGTATTTCCAATACTTTTCTTGGCGTCAGGACATGCTTGGAGCCGTCCAGATGCGAGCGGAATTGTATGCCGCCGGGCAGGATCTTGCGGATCTTTGACAGGGAAAAGACCTGAAAGCCGCCGGAATCGGTCAGAATCGGCCCGGGCCAGTTCATGAAGCGATGCAAACCGCCGGCCGCTTTCATTATTTTCATTCCCGGCGTCAGATAAAGATGATAAGTATTGGATAAAATTATGCCGGCGCCTAATTCCTTCAGCTCATCAGTATCTAAATTTTTAACCGCCGCCTTAGTGGCAATGGGCATAAAAAAAGGCGTCTCAACTATCCCATGAGACGTTTTTAATCTGCCAAGGCGGGCTGAAGATTTCTTGGATTGTTTTAAAAGTTTGAACATATATGAAATAAAAAATCAAGAAATCAAGAAATCAAGAAATCAATCAACTGCCATTGATTTATTACATAATTGATTTCTTGATTTTTTGATTTCTTGACTAATAATTATTCCACTATCCCCGACAGCTGTCCGAGAATCGGATCATTAAAGGCAGTGGTGATCGCACTGGCCGATTTGCTGATGTCGGCGCCGGTCTCGGCGTCTTTGGCCGACAATTTAATTTCCGGCAGCAAAATGAGTATGCGTCCCATATCCGCATCCGACGGCTGAATTCCCAGATTGAAATCGACATTGGTGCTCGAGGCAGTCTTAGCCAACTTGGATATTTTCCAGGTTATCAACCGGCTGGTCGGATTATAAATCAAATCGCCGGAATTGACGTTGGTCTTATTATCCCAATTGACGCTTTTGGGCAAAGCAGCCGTCACTTCGATATCGGCTACGTCATGAAGGTTGTTTGAGAGCGACCATTGGATATTGTAGGATGAAATTTCGCCCAATTTTGGCTGGATCGGCCCGGAGCCTAAAGCCAGATTGTCTGCGTCATAGTAACGCGCGACGGCATTGAGCGTGATGTCCGAATTGATGGAATTTGTTATGATCTTGCTCTTAATATCGGAATTGCTCCCGGTCGCCTCCATTTGCGGTATCAAGGCTTCGGCATAGCTGTCCACGCTGAATTTGGAAATACTGGCTAAATCCGGAATGGCAGCCAAGTCTTTGACGCGGATCTGAAAGTTGATTGAACCTTCATCGCCGGGCCGCAAATCCAGAAGCTGGGGCGCCTCTTTTCCGGTCCAGGTGATCTGGCCGTCTTCCTTGGCGCCATTATTGGCGTCTACTAAAGTATCCCAATCCAAAATCTTCGAATCCAAATGGGCGATCAGGCTGATATTTTTCAATTCATCCTGCCCGCTATTCTTATAATTGATGGTGTAAACCAATAAATCGCCGAAGCTCAATGGCTGATCCTCGGCCGAGCCGTTGATAATCATCCCTAAATCAAGGGCATCCCTGATGACATTGGTAATGACTGAATCGCGATTTTGCGGATACCACTCGCCGTCATTGGCCAGATCGATTTCCGCTTTTAATTCCTGATTGCCCGAATCGGCTACGGCTGAAAAATTGCCGGCTATTTTTATTTGCGCTTCAGTTCCTGATGCCAGCTTAGCGATCGGCCAGACGTTATTGGCGTCAGCTTTAGTCTTGAGGCTGGAAGAGGTGAAAATGAAATTTTTCGGGAAATCCGCCACCACTTGCAGATTGTCAAGTTCCTGTTCTCCGGTATTCTTGTATTTGATTAAATACTGGGCATTAGCATTAGCCATGACTTTATCCGGTCCGCTGATATCCAGGCTGATAATGGAAGAGGCGACATTGAGATCGGCGGCAGCTTCCTGGCTGAACTCCGCGTTGAGATTCGCCGGCTTGAAATCCAAATGAGCCTTGAATGTCTGCAAAGAATCAAGCGGAGCGACCAGCCTGCCCCTGAATTCGATTTTCTGCGTCTCGCCGACTTTGAGAATGCTGATGGACCAGGTATTCCGCTTATCGGTCTGCGCCTGGGGATCGGTATCCGATACCATGAAATTATCCGGATAGAACATTTGCAGATTCAGATCATAGAGATTGACTTTTTCATTGTTAGTGATCAGGACGTCATACGTTCCGCTGGCGCCGGAAACCAGACTGATCGGCGCTTCTATTTTCAGGCTGACATGCTCGTTGGTAAAACTGTTATTATTAAAATAATTGCTAAAAACTATGAAGCCCGTCAAGGCGAGCAAAAATAAAACGAATAAAACGCCGATCAATGAATACAAGATCGTTTTCCAGAGCGGACGTTGCGCCCGGTCGAGCTTCGTCAGATCAGGGATAGCCCCGTCACCGTCCGTATAAACATCGGCCAAATTACGCTGAATATCCCTCCGGTCGCTTAATTTTTTCCTGGTAATCGTTTTTTGCACGGACTGATGATTTTTTTCTGAAATCAATTGGGCCAAATCATCCTGCATGGTATCGATATTCCTTTTGAGCTTGTCCCAGTTGCCATTATTATTTTTATCAGCGATATTTTTTGGCCGATTCGGCTGTAAATTCGGCAAACCGCCCTTTGGTTGAGATTCTTTTTGCATAATTGAATAGCAATGCTTGTTAAGCGATATTTTTAGGGATATTATTGGGTCCTGAATGCCGCCAAATAAAAATTATCGGCTAGCGTCTGATTGCTGCTTTTCAGCTTGCCGCTTTCAGCTGCCGCTGAAGAAGTCGGGTAAGTAATCGCCGGAAACCAGTTAGCCGGGTAGCTGATCTCATTTTCAATCTGATCCTGGCTCCGGCCGGGCTGTTTTTGCACCAGCAGGCGGAAGGTATCATAGGCAGGCGCCAGCGAAGCCAAGAAGCGGGCAATAATCGAGGAATCGGCTTTTGCTTCCGGAGCGAGCTTAAACGGCAACCGGTAGACTAAGACCATTTCCTTCTGCTGATTGGGACCAAGCACCGACCAATTGGCAAAAACCGTCTTATTATTTTCATCATAGATTTTAGTCAGAGAAGCGGCGTCAGCTTTAGAATTTTTTTCCGCCTGCAAAGAATCCATGAGCTTCAAATTGTCTTGCAATTTTTTGAAGGCACCGGCAGTGAAATTGTCAAAGCCGGCTGCATGAACCAATTCGCTGCCTTGGGGCACATAAACGCGCAGATACGAATTATTGGCTTGGCTGGAAAAATTTTCATCCACCGGTCCGAAATTATAGCGGCTGATAAGCGCGGTATCGATAATAGAGCCGTCGGCCTGTATTTCCGATTGATGGAATACTTTCTGCCTGATGACATTATCAGTCTTGCCGCCGCCGATATTGGTAGCGACCACCTGCAGATAGTCCGTCTGGTTGTCCGTATTCTTTTGCTGGCCCGCCCAATTATTATCCAAAACGAATTTTTGCGTCGCCGGATCAGTCAAATAGATTAGGATGTCTTTTTGAACCAGACCCTGATCCAAGACTTTGGCCAAATCCAGGAACTGGGACGGCGGCGCTTGCAATATCCGCTGTACCATGATGGGAGCCAGATCAGCCAGAATTTCTTTCGGCTTGTTCCTCGGCGATTCGATTTCGATGCTTTTTTGCAGCTCGGCTTCAAAATTTTCAGCCGTAATCGTCTTATGGTAGCTGGGCAAATCCACCGGCCCGACCACTTTTAAAAGCTCCCCTAAAAGATTGGAATTGACGGCAATAACCCCGTCAATCGAAGGTCCGCCGCTTTTATTATAGAACCATTGGATGTTGGCCGCGGAAGACGGCCAGTCAGGCCACCAGTTGGCATCCTGAAATTCCCAGCGCGAAGACACCAAACGCAGAGCCGGCGGCGGCTCCAGCCTCTCTGTCAGTCCGCCCCGCAGGTCATAAGTGCCGCCGGGCGGCAAAGAGATCTTTTCTAAATTTCCATTTTTGATGTCGACCAGGGCGAATGAACCCATGAAGCCGCCGGTGGCGCGCAGCTCATTATCATTTTGAAAAACAAACAGATAGCGCTTTAATTCATTATTGCCGAGTAAATTAACCGTGAAATCCAGCAGCTGCCGCGTCTGCTGCAGACCGCTGACGAGCAGCGGCAGGTTATTCTGGAACTGCTGGTATGTTGCCCGCTTAGCCGCCGGCAAATCAGCAGAGTTTATCTGACTGACGTTTTCGCTCGCTGCTTCAAGCCGATCCAGTGATTGCCGGATTTCGATTTTGAAATTATTGATTCGGCTGGAGAGCGACAAATCGGGATTCTGGGAAAATTCCTCAATTCCCTTCACCAGCTGCTCCCCGGCCAAGGAAAGATTTTCACCCAAATCCAAAAGATTCTTGCCGCTTTTATAGCTATTTTGCGCCGGTACCGCCTCGGCCAGGAAAGTGACGAATGATCTGACTTCATCCAGCTGCTGCTGCGCCGTCTTAAACTTATCATTGGCAGTCAATAAATATTCGCGAGCATTATCCAAATTTGAATTTTTCAGTTCCTTGCCGGCGACATCAAGGGATTGCAAAGCGCTTTCCGCTTCCCCTAAAACCGCGCCTCTTATTTTACTGATTTGCCGCTCGTAGCTAATCAGCTTTATCGGGGCGATGATAATTAAGGCGATAACAATAAAAATCAATACCGGCTTCCAGCTGAAAGAGGCGCTTAAGGGCGCAACGGCATTTCTTAAAGGCAGATTAAAAGCGGGCAGCTGAAGATTTTTTACCAAGCCGCTTAGCCGGCTTTTAATTTCGCCAGCGGTTGATTCTAAGCCAAAAAATTTCTTTCCGGCGGCCGCGGGCTTAAACCTGGCAATTTGCCCTGGAGCAACCGCCTTAACCGCCATCCCGGCTTTTATTTCCGGCGCTGGCTCGATTTCTGATAATTGAAAATTCCGGCTGATATTTATTTCCTCGTCTTTTTTATCCCGCCGATAAATGAATTCTCGCCAATTATCCAGCCAAGCAGCAAACCGGCAGAAACCGGAATAATAGGCGTTAACCAGCCCGCTTAGCAGATTGATTAGCGCCAGCTGTTCCAAAATTTCCCTCGCCTTGGTCCAGCGGTCAGCCGGTCGCTGCCACGGCAACTTGATGGAAAATCCCGAATAGCTTTCCTGTTTATCCAAGGGGCTGATTGAAATACGCCAGATTTCATTAAGCCAGCCCAATATTTCGCTCCGCGACCAATCCCAGAAAGAAAAAAGATGTAACCGGTCCAGGAGATGCCCCGCGGGCAAGTCATTGATGTTTATTTCTTCCGTCTGGCGAGCGACTGATGATTTTTCAATAAAACGCAGCTGCGATAAATTCATGACAAAAGGCGAGGAATACTGATCTAACCGGTTATGGGCAATATTGAGATTGAACTCTTTTTCTTTCTTTTTTGGCAATAAAATACTGCGGGGTTGAGCCGGGCTGATCGCCGATTTCTCCCCGGCTTTATCGGGCAAAAAAACTTTCGCGGCGCTTGATCGGCTGCTCCGACTTAAAATTTTATTTAGGCCTTCCGCTAACACCGAAGAAATCGCAAAATTCTCTTTTTTCAGCTTGAGCTTGGCGGATTTAAGCTCTGGAAAAAAAACTTTTTTTGCTTTCAGCGATGATTTTTTTTGTTTTCTTTTCTTAGTCACCTAATTTTATGACATTAAATAAATTTAAATAATTATCTTCGTCTGGATTGATATTATTATAACATAAAATGCCAAATTAAAACAAATGAATAATAAATCGGCTGGGGATAACTTTTATCCAAGATATAATCAAATCCGAATAATGGCAATTATAAAATATAAAATCCATATTTTCATATTTTTAATCGGTTCAATTTTATTTATTTTTTTTGGTATTTCTGCTATAATTACTTCATTAATGTTAATTTAATTTATGAATGCGGCTGAATCAACTTTTATTAACCGTCTTTTTTGGAGATTAATATTGAATATCTGGTCGATTATTACGCTGGCACTCATAATTATTGACTTTTTTTGCAAAAACCAATATAATGATTCTACTAATATAGTCAGTACCATCTATATCGCGCTACTGGGCATTTATTCGGCTGATAAGGAGATTGATCGCTGGACCAGTCAAAAAAAATTTATTTCCAATTATCTGGGAGAATTATTCATAATCTTCTGGACATTAATCATGGTAGTTCTATTATTAATCACCATTTTTCATCACGCTGATTACCAATTAAATAACGTCTCCTTTGCCACTTATATATCCACCTTAGGGGTCTTCGCCATCACGGAAAAATCAAAAAAAATTTATCAGGGTAAAAAAACATCAAAATAATATGAAGAAAGACATCCATCCGAAGTATTATCCTAATGCCAAAGTAATCTGCGCTTGCGGGCATACTTTTAATGTCGGCTCGACCCGGGAAGAAATACACGTGGAAATCTGCTCCGCTTGCCATCCCTTTTATACCGGCAAACAAAAACTGATCGACACTGCCAGGCGCGTGGATAAATTCCAGAAACGCACGAAGGCTAAGGCAACATTGGTTAAGAGCAAAAAAGTCAAAAAAGAAAGGCAAAAGCAGTTAAAACTGGCAAAAAAAGCCGGTACTGATGGGAAAAAATAAACCAGGCGGCGGCTGAAGGAACCGGTGATTTATTATTGCGGGTTCTTTTTATTTATTGATAATTTATGGTAAAATATAGAGCATTAGGCGGTTAGTCAGGCCAAATTTTATGAGAGAAAAATTAGCATCGCTACAACAGCGCTTTGATGAATTAGAAAGGCTTCTGCAAAATGACGCCGTGATTAGTAATGCCTCCAAACTAAAGGAAATATCCCAGGAATACGAGGATTTGAAAGAAATCATCGCGGTTAAGAAGAAATTGGATAAAATCGAGTCTGACCTGTCGGCAGTGCGGCAAATGATCGCCGACAGCAGCGATGACGCTGACTTGAGGAAAATATCCGAAGAAGAGAAAAAAGATTTGTCAAGGCAGAAAGAAGATTTGGAAAAAGAAATCCAATCGCTGCTGCTGCCTAAAGATTCAAATGACAGGAAAAGCGTCATTATGGAAATCAGGGCCGGCGCCGGCGGCGATGAATCAGCCCTGTTTGCCGCCCAGCTGCTGCGGATGTACCTGCGCTTTGCCGAAAGGAAAAAATGGCAGGTCAAAATGATCTCCGAAAGCCGCAGCGGCGGCGGCTATAAAGAAATCATTTTTGAGATCAAAGGACAGAATGTCTACGGCCAGCTCAAATATGAAAGCGGCGTCCAGCGCGTCCAGCGGGTGCCGGAGACGGAAAAGAAAGGCCGAGTCCATACTTCAACGGTGACGGTGGCCGTTCTGCCTGAAGCGGAGGAAATGGATCTTAAAATTGATCCCAAGGATCTGCGGATTGACACCTTCTGCGCCGGCGGACACGGCGGCCAAAGCGTCAATACGACCTACTCCGCGGTGCGCATCACGCATCTGCCGACAAATTTGGTCGTCAGTTGCCAGGACGAGAGATCCCAGCTGCAGAATCGTGAAAAAGCCCTGCTGGTCCTGCGGTCCCGCCTCTGGGACTTGAAACAGCAGGAAGAAAATCAAAAATTGGGCGCCCAGCGCAAAGCCCAGATCGGCACCGGCGACCGCAGCGAAAAAATCCGCACTTATAATTTCCCGCAGGACCGGATTACCGATCATCGCAGCGGGCGGAATTTCAGCAATCTGCCGGAAATATTAAATGGCAATCTGGATCAGCTTATCGCCACGGTCAAGGAGCTGCGGCAACAGCAGGCTCTACAGCAGGCTCTACGCGCCAATTTGGATTAAATCAATCTAAATAATCAGGAATTATGGATAAACAAGGCCACGCCATATCATTAATCTTGCTGGCTCATAATGAAGAACTTAATATCGCCAACGTCTTACGCGTGCTGGTCCAGGTGCCGGAATTTGACGAGATTCTGGTAATTGCCGATGCCTGCACCGATAATACGGTGAAGGTAGCCCAGAGTTTTCCGACTGTTAAGATTCTGGAGCGGCCGCAAACCAAGGGCAAAGGGGATGCCATGATCTTCGGCGTCAGCCATTCCCTTGGCGATATTATCATGTTTTGCGATGCGGATATTAAAAATTTTACCACCGGACATGTTTATCAGATTTTGGAGCCGGTTATCAATGGTCGGGCGATAATGTCAGTCGGCCGGCGGGATCGGATTTTCGGACTCGCTGCCATTATCCCTAAAATATTTCCCCTGTTCGCCATTGCCGGCGAGAGGGCCATGACTAAAGAATTCTTTGATTCTCTGCCGCGCGATGAGCATATGATGGATTTCGGCATCGAAACGGTAATGAATTATTATATCAAGCAGCGCGGCCTGAAGCTGGCCTTGCCCAGGCTGAAAAATCTCCGGCAAATCGTCAAAGAAAGAAAATGGAATCTCCGGATTGGCTTAAAAGCCAGGATCGGTCAAATCGGACAAGTCCGCCGGACCCGCCGAGCCATGAAACAAAGAATAAAAAAAATTTAAACCTGGCTGTTAGCCGGGTTTTATGAATAGAGACTGTTTACTATGGATATTAAAACAGCTTTGAATCGTGCCGGAATCAAATTGCGGGCAAAAAAAATTAATTCGGCTGATTGGGACGCCGAATTGCTATTAGGCTCGGTCCTGCGCCAATCCAAGGAGTTTGTAATTTCCCATCGGGATGATCGGCTGACATCCGGTCAGAGGAAAAAATTCGAACGCTTGATCGCCAGAAGATCCAAACATGAGCCGCTGGCATATATCTTGAAACATAAGGAATTTTTCGGATTGGATTTCTTGGTCGATAAAAACGTGCTGATTCCCCGGCCGGAAACCGAGATCTTGGTGGAATACGCGATTAATTTCGCTGCCGCTTCAGGCAAAAAAAAATTAACGATTGCCGATATCGGCACCGGGTCCGGCTGTATCGCCGTTTGTCTGAAAAAATACCTGCCCCAATCAGCCGTAACGGCGCTGGATAAATCGGCTAAAGCGCTGGCTGTCGCCAAAAAAAATGCGAACCGGCATCAGGTTCGGATCAAATTCAAGCTCGGCAACCTTCTTTTCCCGCTAAATAAAATCAAATATGATATCATTGTCGCCAATCTCCCCTATTTGGATGATAATAGCGCTAAAGCCATAAATAAATACCAGACAAATGAATTGAAATATGAACCGGCAATAGCGCTATTTTGCGGCAGAAAAGGATTGGAATTGTATGAAAAACTTTTTCATCAGATAAATCAGCTTGAATACCAGCCGGGATTGATTCTTGGTGAAATAGATCCGCGCCAATCAATCCGAATTAAAACTCTGGTGAAAAAATATTTTCCCGCTTGGCAGGGGCGGATCATCAAAGATTTTTCCGGTTTTGACCGGCTGCTGATCATCCAAAGGGATTTATAATTTATTATTTATAAAAAAAATATCCCCAGATGGTGGGGATATTTTTTATTTGAACTTTAGACTTTTGACTTGCTATTACTTTTTTCTTCTTTCTTTTCTGATCCTTCTTCAACCGCCGCTTCAGCCGCCGCGGCAACTTCCGGAGCGGTAACGGGAATTTCCTCCTTTTCTTCGCGATGACGAGTTACCAGCGCCACCACATCCTCGGACGAGTGTCCCACGATTTCCACCTGGACGGGAATCCTTAAATCGTTAATGGTAATGGCATCATCGAAATTATTGAGAATTGAAATATCCACGTCGATTTCATGGATCAGATCGTCCGGCAAACAGCGGATTTCCACCTCTGATATGTTATGGATAAACATTCCGTTTTCTTCCTTAACCAGCTTGGATTCGCCGATGAACTTTAAAGTGACATGGGCGCTGATCTTTTCATCCATCCTGATCTGATGCAGATCAACATGAATCGGCCGGCCATTAACCGGATCGTTTTGAACATCCTGAATCAGGACTTTGATCGGAGCCTGATTGTCAATGGCTAAATCAAGAATCGTATTTTCCCCGGCTGCGCCGAATATTTTTTCAAATTCGCTCAAACTCATTTCCAAATTGCGATTGTCCAATCCGTGCCCGTACAAGACAGCCGGAATCTGACCGCTAAGGCGGGAAAACTGGGCTTTTTTTCCCAAATTCGTGCGTGTCTTGGCTGCTAATTTCAATGTCATAATTAATCAAGATATTAATTAATTTAAAAAAAATACTAACTTATATAAGTTAGCTTAATTTGGCGTGAAAGTCAAGCCGGGAAGGGAATTAAAAAATTTACTGAATATTTCCTTCCGGCATTACGTCTGACTTACGCCGGTTTCATCAAAATCTGAAGCCGACAGCCGATCCAAATTTTCATGCAGTCGCAAAACATCCTCGGCTTTTACTTCGGCTAAATCCCTGAATTTCATGACTTCACAGCTGTCCAAATCGGTTACCAGGCCGACCGAACTGATGCCGAAATTATTGGCTGTAATCAAAGCCAGAATGCCTGACTGGCAATTCTTGCATTTGATAAAAAGCAGATGCGAACCTTCATGTTCATCCAGAATTTTTGTCTCTAACGGATCATAGCGCCAATGGCAAACCGGGCACTGGGAAATAATCCTAATGCCTTCTTCCGACCAATGACTGCCGCCCGGCTGCGTGAGCTTATCTTTCATAAAGCGCTGATTGCCATTATTTATTAGCTGGCTGATTATTATTAATTATAGCAGATTTTATTGATTTATCAACAGCTGATAATTTTACGTAAATTTACAAATATATTATAATGATTACAGCGGAGAGACAACAAAGCTGTTTTTGTTGATTCTGCCGTTCGCACCTTTGAAAAACAAAAAGGAATGATCATCATGTCGAATGATTTCATAAGATTGGAACCGGAAAAAATACGATTCTGCCGGGAAATCGAATTATGGGTTAGAGCGCCGAATGGGCGATTCAGGCTCTACAAAGCCGCCGGTTTGGATTGGAGGCCGGCCCGTGACGACAAAGGCCGGCAGCCGCAATTGTTCATTAAACGAGAAGATTCCGCCAAAGTTTCCGAAAGGACAGAATTGTTTTTTTATGATCAGTTGCATTCTTGCCTTAATGGCGGCGAGCCGGAGAAAGTCAAAGGCGCCTTGATCAATTTCATGGAAGCGATTCTCGATGAACCTCGGGTCGGCAATTTAATGCTGACGGCAATAGTAATCGAAGCGATGGTTGCCCATTGCTACGAAGATCCGTCAATTATCGCCAATCTGACGCGAATTTCCAATTCTGACGTTTCAACCGCGATTCATTCCGTGGGCGTGATGTCATTTGCTTTGGGATTCTGCCTCTTCACCGGACATTCCGAGGAAGAAACCAGGCAGTTGGGCTTGGCCTCACTGCTTCATGATGTCGGGAAAACCAGGGTGCCGCAGGAAGTTCTCAACGCTCCCCGACAGCTGTCTGCTAACGAAATGCAGAAAATCAGGGAGCATGTGAATTTAGGCCAGGAAATCCTTGCTTCCGGCGGGCCGATCACGCGTAACATCACTCCAATAACTTTGGAGCACCATGAAAAGCTGGATGGCAGCGGCTATCCCAATGGGACTTCGAAAATCTCCCATTCAGGACAGGTGATGACAATGATCGATATTTATGAAGCTCTGACCAACAAACGGCCGTATCGCGCCGCCCTGCAGCCGTTTCAAGCTTTACAGACGATCAAAAGGCAGGTGCAAATGGGCCAGCTGAACCGGGAAATCTTCAAATCCCTGGAATTAAGCCTGGCGCCCAATATTCCTTAATAACAAAAACAACCCCTTGCCAGCCGAGCTGACAAGGGGTTTTTATTGTTTATATAAACTCAATCGATTAATTATTTTGAATTATGCATTATTTGTATATTCGTTAAATATTTGTTAATTTGTAGTTAGCTAAGTTATTTCGCCTTCGCTGATATTGTCGGAAACATCCACTTTGGCAAGCCTTAATAACTTGCGTTTGAGTGAGGAAATGAAGATGGCCAATTCCTCCATTTTAAACAGCAGCCCCAAAAGCCAATAACCGATCAGACCGACAACTCCGGCGGATAACCCCTGAAAGAATACCCCATATACTCTTTCCGTGGGTACGAGCTGGTCCATTAGCTGCAAGATGGCATAGGCGCATAAACCGCCGCCCAAAGAGGCGAAAACGATGCGAAAGACGGAATCCGATATTTTCCAGCCGTCCAGCCGGCCGATCTGCCGCCTCATAAAAATCATTAAGGCCAGCAATTCAAAAACCGAGGAAACGACCAAGGCCATGGGCAAAGCCAGGACGCGGAAATCCACCAGCCCGGCTAAATCATTGATTTTTAAAAGGCCGATGGCGGCAAAGCTGAAAAAATTATTAAAACTCATCAGCTGGCGGAAAAAAAACAATGAAGCTAAATTGATCACCATGGAAACAATGCCGATATAAAAAGGCGTTTTGGTGTTGTGCAGGGCGTAAAAGCCGCGGATGATCAGGGGAAACGTGCCTTGGGCGAACAATCCCAGGCAAAAAATGCCCAAGCAGGCGGCGGTCAGGCGCGTATCATACCAATTAAAACTGCCGCTGCCATAGAGCACGCGCACGATCTGCGCCCGCAGCACATAAAATATAACGGAGGTCGGAATGATAAAAAAAAGAATCTGGCGGAAGGTCGTGGAAATAGACCTGATGAAACTATCTTTTTCTTTTCTGGCCCATAATTCCGACAATACCGGCAGAGCGGCCACGGCCAGGGAAATGCCGAAAATTCCCAAAGGAAAATTCTGCAGGTTATTGGACAGATTGAAGATGGCCAGCGAGCCGGCGGCCAGGGTGGAAGCCACGACCGTAATGGCCAAAAAATTCAGTTGGCTGACAATCAGGGCGAGCGTGCGCGGCACCATCATCTTGGCCACGCTCAAGACATTCTTGTCGCGCCAATTAAGCTCCAGCTTGTAATGGAATCCCACGCCGAAGATGGGCCAGAATTGGACGATCATATGCAGCAGCGCGCCCAGGACCACGCCCCAGGCCAGGCCGTAGATCCCCCACCAGCGCACAAAAAACATGGCGCCCACGATGATTCCCAAATTATAGAAAATCGGCGCGATCGAATAAATGAAGAATTTGCGGAAGGACTGCAGAATGGAGCTGAAAATCGCCGACAGGCCGAGAAACAGCGGGCTCAAAAACATAATTCGCGACAAAGCGATAACCGTGGCCATTTTTTCCGGCGGAAAGCCGGGAGTGATGAGCGGCATCAGGCAGGGAGCAAAAACGAATAATATCAAACAGACGATAATCAATCCGAGCGACAGAAAATTCAAGATGCTATTGATCAGCTTCCAGGCATCTTCTTTCTTGTTGTGAGCGAGCAAGGCGGAAAATACCGGTATGAGCCCGGCCGAAACCGCGCCCAGAATCAGCAGATTATAGACCAGATCCGGCAGGCGGAAAGCCGCGTAATAAGCATCCAGTGTGTCCCCGGCTCCGAATTGCCCGGCCAGGATGCGATCGCGCAAAATGCCGACAAAACGGCTGACCAGCGAGAGCGCCGCGATGACGATAGCCGCCGAAGTGATGCTTTGTGATTCGGCAGTGATTTTTTTGAATATTTTCTCAAACATTTATAATAAAATGTTAGTTATTATTGCTGAACACAAAATTTATTCAGCTTCTTCCTCTTTTCTGTCAGCTGTCAATTCCGTGTCTTCTTGTATCTGTTCCGGCTGGGGATTTTCTTCCTGGCCGTAAATGAAGATAAAATCAAAAGTCTTTTCCTTGTTGTAAACTCGGTAGCCGGCTTCGCCCTGCGGCGCGCTGACCGGCTCGATCTGGTAGCCAATCTGCTCGAACAGCTGGCGGAAATCAGCAGCCGCTTCCTTCGTTAGCAATAAATTTTTTGTGGCTGCTTCAATAGCGACATTAAGCTCCAAATCACGCAAAGAACTGCTGATGATGGCGATTTCATCAAGATGCTTTCGAAATAATGCCATGATCTTGTCAATTTCCAAGACTTCACCTTTTGTATCTTCAACTTGCTCATGCGCGACTTTGCCCATTTCTTCAACCGGCATATTCTCATCGCCTTCAATGGCCTTGATTGTCTGATCTTCTTCAGTTTCAATGGGATTTATATATTTTTCACCTATTTCAGCGACATCGACTTCTTCCAGATGCTTGCTTATTATTACTGGACGTCCATTTTCCAAGAATGCAAAAAGATCGATATTACCCGGGCCATTTTCCATGGATTTTTCCCTTAACTTTGATTTTCTTTCGCTTTCTTTTTTTTCTTCAGATTTTTTTTCAGGATTGATTTGCCCCTCCGCTTGCTCTTTTTTGAGCTCTTGAGTGTCCATAATTTATTATTAATAGCTAATTTATTTTTATATATTATTAAAAATGCGTCTTACTGAATATTTTATATAATAAGCGAAATAAGAAATAGGAAATATGAAATAGGAATGCATTTTAATAATTTTATTTCCTATTTCTTATTTCTTATTTCAAAATTTTTATCAGAATTATTATTTTATGCTTTCGTGATTACATTATAAAACGCGTATCCACGATCTTATATCCCCTGCCCTGTTCCAGCACCATCACCGGATTCAGATCGATTTCCTTGATTTCCGGCAGTACCAGCGAGAAATCCGACAGACGGACCAATAATCCGGCTAAAGCTTCCAAATCCCCGGGTTTTTCTCCCCGCGCACCCTTAAGAATGGGATAAATCTTCAATTCCTCGATCATCTTCCGGGCATCAGCGAGCGCCAGCGGCGCAATCCGGCAGCTGATATCCTTGAAAACTTCGGTATAGATACCGCCCAGGCCGATCATAATGATAGTGCCAAATTGCGGATCACGCTTCATGCCGGCAATGACTTGCTGGCCGGAAACCATTTCGCCCAGCAGATAGCCGTCTATTTTGGCCTGCGGCACATTACGGGCGATATCCGCTTTCATCTTAACTATGGCCTGGCGCAGATCAGCCTCGTTCTCTAAGCCCAGGCGCACCCCACCCACATCGGATTTATGGATAATTTGCTCGGAAATCACCTTAAGCGCCAAAGGATAACCGATAGCTTGAGCTACTGCGACTGCTTCATTTTCATCCTTGACGACTTTAGCCTGATGCAGGGAAAAGCCGAATGAGGACAAAATATCCCGCGCATCAGATTCCAAAATATTGGGTTTCTGTAAAATCTGGCGAGCCGAATCAATCTTCGCCTGATCAGTAAATTGATTGGTCAGCGGCAAAGTCATTGTTTCAGCCTGCCAAATCGCTTGATTCCTCATGGTGCCCAAAACTTTCACGGCCTGCAGAGGGAAATTGTATTGCGGCAAGGAATATTTCTTAAATTCCGCGTAATGCTTGATAATTTCTTTTTCTCCCATAAAACACAGGACAATAGTCTTGTCCGTCTGCTGTCTTATTTCATTAATGACCGTGGCCGTTTTCCTGATCTCGGTCATTTTTTGCGGCGTCAAGACCACGATGACCGCGTCCACCTTGACATCATTAATCACTTCACCGAGAGCCAGCTGATAGCGGTCGGCTTTGGCATCGCCCAGGACATCCACCGGATTATGAGCACTGGCGGCCGCCGGCAGCTCGGCTTTCAGCTTGGCTTTGGTCTGTTCGGAGAGCTCTGCCAATTGCAGGCCATGAGCGGGCAATAAATCCGTCACCAGCACGCCGGGACCGCCGGCATTGGTGATGATGGCCACGCAGTTGCCCCGCGGCAAGGGCTGATAGGCGAAGCCCTCGGTAAAATCGTAAAAATCCTGCACATCTTCGGCTTCGATCACGCCGGCTTGCCGGAAAGCGGCGGAATAAGCCTGGGCCGAGCCGGCCAGCGAGCCCGTATGGGAAGCGACGGCCTGGCTGCCCCTTTCCGTCTTGCCCGCCTTGAGAACGATGATGGGCTTGACTTTGGTTATTTTCCTGGTCAGCTCGATGAATTTCCGCCCAGCAGCGATATTTTCCAGATACATCAGAATTACTTTTGCTTTTTTATCCTGGCCTAAAAATTCCAGCAGATCTAATTCATTGATATCCATTTTGTTGCCCAATGAGACGAAATACGCCAGGCCCAGGCGCTGGGACATGGCCATGTCCAAAATGGCCGTCATCAGCGCGCCTGATTGGGAAACAAAAGCCACCTTGCCTTTTTTGGGAAAGCTGGCGGAAAACGAGGCATTGATGGGCAAGAGGGTGGAAAAATAACCCAGGCAGTTGGGCCCGAGAATCCTTAAGCTGTATTTATCCTTGATGGCTGACAATTGCTCCTCCAACTTTTTTCCCGGCTCGCCGCTTTCCTTAAAGCCGGCGGAAATGACAATAATATTTTTAACGCCTTTTTGCCCGCATTGCTCGGCCACTAATGGCACCGCTTCGGCCGGAATAGCGATAACCGCCAGATCTGGCGTTTCCGGCACGTCCAGAATCGAGGCAAAAGCCGGACGTCCCTCGACTTCCGTGTCCTTGGGATTGATGGGATAAATCGGGCCTTTGAAGGTCTTGATCAGGTTCACCATGATATCATTACCCAATTTTTCCTTGTTGGCCGAAGCGCCGATTAGAGCCACTGATTTTGGCTTAAAAAAAGCATCCAGCGATGTTGGCATAAATTATGCAATTAGATGATTGATATTTTAATTTTAACATAATTTCGGGCAAATTAAAAAGGAGCCATGCTTTGTGAGCTTAGCTCCTGTGAAAATCTTCGGCGATTACCGAGATTACTGCGCTATCTGCACTGTAATCTGATCGCCATAGATGCCGTCGAACCTCCCCCCTGACGCTTTCAGGGAGGGCCAAGTGAATGAAGGGCCGATATTGGCCGTGTCCACCTTGATAGTCGCGATGACCTCGCCCTGTTCAACCAACTGCATGTCCGATGATCCTGCGGCAATGAGTAGATCGCCATCAGCAACATGGAATTGACTTAGGCTGAAGACGTTGTTGGCCACTACACTCTGCACCGGCAAAATGTCCAGCGGGTTGTCCTGCGCCGGCAACTTGACAGGGATTTGCAGTTGGAATCCCGATGTTATCAGGTTACCCTGAACAACGGTGATCAGATACTGATCCGCATCCCTGACAATATCTACCGTGGGACCGGGATAGTCTCCCCCATCTTCGGTCAGCCCGAGTGTGGCTTGTTGCGACTGATACTGATTACCTTGCTTATCAGTAACCACACAAGTCAGTGTTAAAGCTGATTGGATGCTGGTCAGATACAGCTTTTCCGCCTGGCCGCCCACATAGAGCGTGCCATCTCCAAGCTCGCCGGATTTATCCAAATTATAGCCGGCGATTTGCCACTGGTAGGTGGCATCAGCATCGGCTCCGACTGCCTGAAAAACAGCTTGGCCGTTATTCTGGACTGTCAGTATTTCTGGTGTGATGACTACAGTTTCGGACTGACTCTGGCCTTCACCTTCGCCTTCGCCTTCCGCCACTGCTTCGCCTTCGCCTTCGCCGGCGGGAGCGGAAATGCTGGCAAACACCGCTTGCACTGTGATGGCATGGTTATCAGTGGCTATGGTCAGCGGGTTTGCGGTACCGGAAAGATCGCCGGCCCAACCCAGGAAAACGTAGCCTTGGTTGGGCTGGGCTTCCAATTGGACCAAAAGCCCGCTTAGCACAGTCAGTGTCTGCGAGCCTGCGGTCATAGTGGATCCGACCATTACTTTGCCGCCTTGCGCCGGCTGGCAGGAAACAGTCAGCAAACAAGTCTGCTGTACTTCTCCTTCACCCTCGCCTTCACCTTCACCTTCACCTTCTCCTTCACCGGTGGGAGGAGCGACCGTCGTCCAATAGGAATCCTTTTCAAACTCAATGACCGCGTTGCCGTGGCCATCGTCTGTTATCAAGGATCCATTGGCGCCGTACCAGGTGTCAAACATGGGATTTTTGGGCGACCCCAGATTGATCCAGGCGACTTTGCCCTTTTCCGACACGAGGTAGAAATTCCCCTGCCAGATCTCGTCCTTGAACGCAGTGTACATCTCGGCTCCAGTGTCATCAATATCGGCTTGATTTTCCTCTGCCGGGTTGTAAGCCCAATTGCGGTAGCCGACTGCCACGATCCGGTCGTCAGCGGCAATGTTGCCGACCTGCAGATCATGCGGATCCACAGTGCCGAAATCAACGCGTGCCTTCATGCTGTTGCTGATGACTTTTCCGTCACTACTTTGCGGCACGAACGAAATGCTCGGCCGCACCGCAACCACCGGCGGAGGATTGGGCGTTTGCTGCGGACATCCGCCCAGCACCAAACCCGCCAACACCAGTACCACTACGAAACTCAAACTCGAATTTTTCATCTTATGACCCTTTCATTTGATGCCCCTTGATGGGCGTTCACGAACAAAAACCAAGCCTTGGGGGAACATCCCTTTGGCTGTACATCCTTCTTGACTTGTAAGGTACCTATTCATTAAGTTTTTTTGAAAAAACTCAATAAATCATTATATCATATTACACAAATTTTGTCAATAGTCATTAATATTATTTATTTAAATTTAGCTAAAATATTCTATTTAATTATCAAAATTAAATAAAAAACCCGCTTCGATACGCATCGAAACGGGTGCTGATTTTTCATTGGTTCAAGGCTAAC
>Ga0209777_10002467_pt1 | contig 24268 bp, 22 predicted proteins | sample FrelakmetHBP12HB_FD_187147 | JGI IMG/M metagenome (GOLD analysis project Ga0209777, IMG submission 187147) | Freshwater lake sediment microbial communities from the University of Notre Dame, USA, for methane emissions studies -HBP12 HB (SPAdes)... | ecosystem: Environmental > Aquatic >... | reverse complement strand
TACGATAACACCCTCGAAGAAATGTTAGCCTCATTCAATGTCAATTTCCATCGCATCGATTCAATCAGTTTGGCAGCAGAAGACTTGGCAAAATATTCTCTTATTCTACTTGACCTCCGAGCCTATGAATTTCGGACTGATGTCGCCAAATATTCGAATCGGCTGCTTCAATATGTTTACGACGGAGGGAACGTCGTCTGCTTTTATCATAAGACCATTGACTGGAACAACAAAGGTTATGCACCATTCCCCATTACAGTAACAAGTGAGCGCGTAACCGAGGAAGATGCGCCAGTCACGCCACTGTTGCCGAACCATCCATTGCTTTCATCCCCCAACAAGATAACCAGCGAAGATTGGAACGGATGGGTTCAAGAGCGTAGCATATACCTTCCGAGCCAGGACACGAATAAGACTTCATCACGATACCTGCGGTTGCTCGCCATGAGCGATGAGAATGAGCATCAGCCGCCGACCTCGCTTCTCTGGGCTGAATACGGAAAAGGAACATACACCTACTGTTCTCTCGCGCTGTATCGGCAATTGCGAATTCTCAACGATGCTGCGGTGAAACTGCTCTTCAACATGATATCTCAACCGAGACATTGAATGTCTTCGGCAGACCTGCACAGCAGTAAGGACCGATCTCCCGAGCTCATTCGAGGAATCGGACTCATGGGAGCAACATCTCTCAATATGATCGACATGATCGGCGTCGGGCCGTTCATTACGATTCCACTGATCGTAGCCGCGATGGGTGGACCGCAGGCAATTCTTGGCTGGATTTGCGGAGCCATCCTTGTCGCATGCGACGGACTGGTCTGGGCTGAGCTAGGAGCCGCGATGCCCGGCTCCGGCGGATCGTACCGGTACCTCAAGGAAATCTATGATCCCGGTCGTCTAGGGAAACTCATGGCATTTCTCTATATCTGGCAGCTTTCTTTCAGCGCCCCGCTGTCAATAGCATCGGGTTGTATCGGGTTGTCTCAGTACGCGAATTACGTATTCCCAGTTCTCGGAAATACGTTGTTCCAACACGACTTCCGTCCATCGCTACCGTTCCTTGGGCAAATCGAGGCGAACATTCTTGTTACGAACGGGACGTTCGTTGCGATGGGAACATGTGCACTTGCCGTTTTTCTGTTGTACCGGAACATCAGTATTATAAGCAAGATATCCGAATTTCTCTGGGTTGGCGTGATGATCACTATCGCATGGGTGATTTTTTCCGGTGTGACACATTTTAACAGTGCAAGAGCGTTTGATTTTCCCCTCAATGCCTTCACGTTGTCGTCGAATTTTTTCACCGGACTCGGGGCTGGAATGATCATCTCAATTTATGATTACTGGGGATACTATAACGTATGCTTCATCGGCGGCGAAACAAAGGACCCGGGCCGCGTCATACCACGCGCAATTCTCATATCCATCGCAGCTGTCGCAGCAATTTATCTCGTCATGAATATCAGTATTCTTGGTGTCATACCATGGCAGGAGTTGAGCGAAAAAGCACATTCGGATATCCATCGTTTCGTTGTCTCTGTGTTCATGCAACGATTGTATGGCAATTGGGCGGGATTGATTGCAACAGGACTTATTGTGTGGACTGCATTCGCTTCGGTTTTTTCGCTACTCCTCGGCTATTCACGAGTTCCCTACGCTGCTGCGATCGAAGGTGATTATTTCAAGATGTTTGGAAGAGTGCATGAGCGGCATCGGTTTCCAACCGTTTCATTGCTTGCGCTGGGATGTGTGGCAATTCTTTTCTGTTCACTTCGACTTTCCGACGTTATCGCAGCGCTCGTCGTCATTCGCATTCTGCTTCAGTTTCTCGCTCAAACAGTTGGCGTGATCGTTTTTCGCGTCCGGGAGCCGCACGTTCATCGACCGTTTCGCATGTGGCTCTATCCTATCCCCGCAGTAATCGCCTTTCTTGGATTCCTTTATGTTCTTATCATGCGGGGAAGTTTCCTGAAGGAAATACGATATGCAATTCTTCTCATGACCGCAGGTTTGATCCTTTATTTTTTCCGCGCCTGGAAGAGAAGCGAATGGCCGTTCGCGTGGAAAAGCCAACCTGCTTAGATCTTACTGTATCTCGACCAAAGTTTTCCACGAATCTCCATATCGTCAAAGCCATGCCGGATTTGCACGTGAGAAATGATTCCCCACTTCACTTGATAAAACAATTCCCAAGTCTTTCGGTGATTCATCGTGATTTGGCTGGCATTCCCTTTTTCGGTGAGATGGCGGATGAATCTATTTTCCAATATCTTCGTTCCAGAGTGCGGGGTGCTCTCGGATAAACAAGTTCATCATCTCGACGCACTCGTCCAGATTGAGGTTGATCACTTCAACACCGTGCTCCCGCATGAACCTCTCCGATCCTGCAAACGTTCGAGCCTCACCGACAACAACTCGACGGATATTGAACTGAACAACGGCGCCGCCGCAAAGATAGCACGGCATCAGTGTTGAATACAGGATTGTATTTCGATAATTCCCGACGCGTCCGGCGTTGACGAGGCAATCGATCTCGGCATGCTTCATGGTGTTGTTCTCTTGCACTCGGCGATTGTGTCCGCGTCCTATGATTTTTCCATCGCGAACCAGTACCGAGCCGATGGGTATCCCACTTTCAGCCAGTCCTTTCTTCGCCTCCTCTATCGCTTCAGACATAAACCTATCCACCATGGGACTCCTTCAAAAATTGTCAATTGTTAACGGCCAATTCACAATTGCCAATTAATCATTGGCCATTGACCGTTTGCTTCTCCTTCACAGCATTGTCAATTGTTAACAGTCAATTGATAATTGCCAATTAATCGTTGGCTATTGACCGTTGTCTCTTTTCTTTTGCGGTCGAAATGCTTGCATTGATGATCCTCGACAATTCGGTACACTCAGCAAGCAGCGGCGCAAGGAACTTGGCAGCGAGCAGATTGCTCCGCTGAATTGTCTCCAACCATATATGCGACTCGTTCAACTCTTTGAGGACAACGCCAAGCTTGTGAACGAAATCTCTTTTGCTCTCAGCGCCGCGTGCTTCCCCGTAATTTGGGGCTGGAGACGTCCCACACCGGAGGAGTTGATTGGCAACGTGACGGCCGGAATTGCTGTCCGGCATCTTTTCACATAGTTGAATGATCCCAACGGCGAAGTTAGTCAGCCGTTCCTGGATATCGTCCCCTTTTGCCATTGTTTTTCTCCTCCCCATAATTGTAAATTACTAACAGCCAATTGATAATTGCCAATTAGCTGATGGCTGTTGGCCATTTGCTTGAGATAAGCAGCTTGGCCTCAGGCAAATTTTAGCCGCCTGACCGCCTCCAGCGTCGGCTCGATAAGAGTACCAGCTCCAGCAACTTTCATTGCGCTCGCGATGTCTTTCAAGCCGTTGCCGGTCAACATGCACACAACCGTTTCATCCGATTTCACCAAGCCTTGTTCGACTGCCTTCTTCAACCCGGCGTACGCGGCCGAAGCAGCAGGCTCGGAAAAAATTGCTTCGCCGCGCGCGAGTTCCGGAATCGCCGCAAGAATTTCATCGTCTGTCACCGTGAGGTACGCTCCGCCAGTCTCACGCACGGCACGCACCGCTCGCACGCCATCACGAGGCAAGTCTGCGCTGATAGAATCAGCAACGGTCTGTGCATTGATGACAGTGATTTCTTCTGTTCCGGCTTTCCACGCATTGTAACATGCCGCCGAGCCTTCGGCCTGAATGCCCATCAGTTTTGGCATCCTGTCGATCCAGCCCAAAGCAAGCAAATCGCGCAAGCCTTTCCAGAGACCGCTGATGATGTTGCCATCGCCTACTGAAACAAAAATGGTGTCCGGTGATTTCCAGCCGAGTTGTTCACACAGCTCGATTGAAGCGGTCTTTTTCCCTTCGACCGTGTACGGATTGAACGCGGTGTTGCGGCAATACCATCCGAATTCTTTCGACACTTCCAAGCAAAGGTCAAATGCCTGATCGTATGTGCCCTTAACAAGAATGACTCGCGCTCCGAATATCAAGAGCTGTGCGATTTTTGCCTGCGGAGCTGTCTGCGGAACAAAAATCACGGCAGGCATTTTTGCTGCGGCGGCGAGACCGGCGAGTGCCGCGCCGGCGTTGCCGGTGCTTGCGGTCGTGATGATTTCAACGCCGAGTTCACGCGCCCTGGCAACGACGACCGCGCTCGCGCGATCCTTGAATGATGCAGTGGGATTGCGACCATCGTCTTTGAAATACAAATGGCTCAGACCCAATTGCGCGCCGAGTGTCGTTGAACGATAGAGCGGCGTCCAGCCCACATGAAGTGGCGGTGCGGATTTGCGCGCATCGTCGAGGGGCAGAAGGGGCGCGTATCGCCAGATGGAGAAATCGCGCGAATCAGAAATCGCACGGGGCGATGTCACTGCGTTTATGTGCTTGTAATCGAAAATCGTATCAAGAATGCCAACAGCCTGCCCTGAGCCTGTCGAAGGGTCGCCATGCTTTGGACAAACATAGGATGTGGTCATGGGGTCGTATTCTGAACCACAGAGGATACATTTGAAATGATAATTCATAGCGTTTTCAGTTTCATGTTATAGGTTTTAGGTTGAAGAATTCTGGGTCGGTGCAAACGTTGCGGATCAAGTTTCTGTGCGGAACGGCAAACCGTCAATCGCTCTCCCCTTACCTGAGTTTTCACATTCGTGCAACCCAGTCCGCCGCGCGGTCGACAACGCAAGTGCGGCTACACAGGAGAAAATCTGAGATTCCCATTTGCGTTTATTCATGCATCCCGCATAACGAAAAGTTTATAGTGCAGGATGAATGAAGGGAAAACCTATTTCCGAAAAATATGAGTACCTGTTTCACCGCGCAACGCGCGCCCGATGTTTTGCGGATTCGTGATGACTGCATGTTTGCCGCCGCCTTCAAGGAACCAAATGATCGCTTGAATTTTGGGCGCCATCGAACCCTTGGCAAAATGCGTGCCCTCCGCAAGATATTGTTTCGCCTCAGCCAGCGTCATTTTGTCCAGCCATTGCTGATTCGACTTGCCAAAATTGATTGCGACCTTTTCGACAGCCGTTGCAATCAACAGCAAGTCAGCTTTGACCTTGCGCGCAAGAAGACTGCTGGCAAAATCCTTGTCGATGACAGCCGCCGTCCCGCGATACTCTCCATCGCCGACGTCAATCACCGGGATGCCGCCGCCGCCGACCGTGATCACGACAATTCCCTGGTCCAGTACCGCCTTGATGGTCGACAACTCGACGATTTCTTCCGGCAAAGGGGAAGGGACGACACGTCGCCAGCCGCGTCCCGCATCTTCGACGACGCTCCAACCCATTTCGTTCTTACGCCGCATCCCTTCGGCTTGGTCCATAAATCCGCCGATGGGCTTGGATGGATTCTTGAACGCGGTGTCATTTTGATTCACCAACACTTGTGTGACAATCGTCGCACAAGATTTCTTGATGCCGCGATGATGCAAGTCGTTCTGCAATGCCTGTTGCAATTCGTAGCCGATTGCGCCTTGCGTGTCCGCGCCGCACACGTCGAGCGGGACTTCGTGCATGCCTTCGACTTTAGCGGCGATTTCGGAACGGCGGAGAATGAAACCGACTTGCGGTCCGTTGCCGTGACCGATCGCGACGTCCCAGCCTTGCTCGATCATATCGGCGATATGCTGCGCGGTTTCGCGCAGCGCGCCTTCTTGATCTTCGACCGTCTGATGTTGTGCGTCTTTAATAAGCGAGTTGCCGCCAATTGCTACCACCGCGAGTTTGCGTTTGGGCGCACTCTTGACAGTTTTCTTAGCGACAGGCCCGGTGGCCTTTGTGACGATTTTCTTTTTCGTTGCCATTGTTAGTCTCCTAGTTTGATAGCTTCCTAGTTACGTACGTAAGTGGTTGAGTATTGAAATTCGCCAACTACTCATCCCATGGTTAACGCCATAACCGCCTTTTGCACGTGCATGCGGTTCTCGGCTTCATCGTACACAACCGAGTTAGGTCCATCCATTACGCCGTCGGTGACTTCGATATTGCGGTCGGCGGGAAGCGGGTGCATGTAGATCGCATCGGGTTTCGCCAGCTTCATTCGGCGCTCGTCCATAATCCACGAAGAGTACTTGCTAATAATTTTCGCGCCTTCTTTTTCGTCTGCCGTATGCGCCATCGCGCCCCAGGATTTGGCGTAAATGACATCGGCGCCCTTGAACGCAGCATCCATCTCGTCCGCTACCTCAAAGCCTACGCCAAATTTCTTTGCTTGCTCGCGTGCCTGATTCATGATTTCCGGCATCAGCTTGAATTCCGGCGGATGCACAAGAACGACATCCATGCCAAACCGTGGTATCTGCAGGATTAGCGATTGCGGGACCGACATCGGTTTTTGGTACGATGAGGCGTACGCCCATGAAACAACCATTTTCTTGCGGCGCAGGTCTCGTCCTTTTTTCTCAACGATCGTCATCAAATCGGCAAGAATCTGGAACGGGTGATAAATATCGCACTGCATGTTGAGAACGGGAACGCGCGAGTATCTAGCAACTTCGTTGATGTATTTATTTCCGAGTCCCCAATCCACGTGACGAATTGAGATGCCGTCGAAATAGCGGCCGAAAATTTCGCCGATTTCCTTCGGCGTGTCGCCGTGCGCAATCTGCGTCGAGCGCGATTCAATGAACGCCGCGTGCCCGCCGAGCTGCGCCATCCCGGCTTCGAACGAGCCTCGAGTTCGGGTGCTGGAGAAAAAGAATAACATGGCGAGGACTTTATCGCGCAGAACAGCCTGCGATTCATTCAAGGCGCGTTTACGTTTCAAATCGAACGCGACGTCGAGTACGGTTTCAACTTCTTCTTTGCTGAAATCGAGATCGCCGATGAGATCACGATTATGTAAGTATGTTTGCATTATGATAGTTCCTTTTCCAGTCTAAGAGTTTGATAGTTATATGGTTTTGTAATTTGATCTCTCAATCGCTAAGTCGTTCGATCGTTTGTTCGTTCAGACGTTAAGGCGTTGAACGAATGAATCGTTATCCGCCTCGTAGTGACCTAGGTTTCCGAAGATACGCAATAAACGCGTTCATAAGTTGCTTGGCTTCGGTTGCAAGCTCATAAGCTCCATTCAACTGTTCTTGTGTAATGTATTTGCGGTCAAGCGCGAGATACAACTCAGACTGTACCTCGCTGGCAGAGCGACGTGCCACCTTCAAGAATCGGATGAACTCAGGATTAGTACCAGCATCGAATCCCTCTGCGATATTATGCATCACCGATCCTGCTGCGCCTTGAATCTGGTCGCGTAGCTTGAAATCTCTCGCAAAGCGCGGTTCTTCAGTGAGATCGTAGATCGCGTTCGCCAGCTTCCGCGCCTTCTGCCAACACTCCAAATCTTCAAAGCGTCGAATTGACCCCACCAAAATCCTCCCTAACTGCCGAACGACCTAACGACTCAGCGAATCAATAGCCCAACGATCCAACAATTCAACTATTCAACGGCGCCCAACACGAGCGAGATCAATCCCATTTTCAGTACGACCCCGTAGAATGCTTCCTGCCAGTAGCGCGACCAACGGGTAATGTCGACGTCCGGAGGAATCTCATCCATGCGCGGGAGCGAGTGGAGCAACGTCATATCGCTCTTGGCTTTGGCAACCAACAGCTCGCGCGTGATCTTGAAATTGGCCGGCGTGAGCGGTTTTTCCTTAGTGGCTTCTTGTCGCGACTGTGAATAATCGGCCTGAATCACCGGCTCGACCAAAACCACATCAGCTTTCGCAATCGCTTGCTCGACGTGGTCGGCTTCGCTGAAGTTGAGTCCGTATTGTCTAAAATCCGCTTTGTATTCTTCCGGCATTCGCATGTCGGGCGAGTTGGGGAAGAGCGCATTCGCCGGCGGGCCGACGAAGGTGACCGGGCAATCAAATTGTGTGAGCGCATAGCCGAGCGAGTGCATTGTGCGCATTCGCATGTCGCCCACAGCAAGCCACCGCAGACCGTCAAGTCGACCGCGCTCGCGCATGATGGTGTAGAGGTCGGTGAGAATCTGAGTCGGGTGTTCGCCCCAGCCGTCGCCGCCGTTGATGATGGGCACAGACGACCATTTCGCGGCTTCCTGCGGCGCCCCCTTTAGAAAATGGCGCATTGCAATCACATCGCCGTAGAACTCGAGCATCTTGACGGTGTCCTTGATGCTCTCTTGATAATAATCGCCGGCACGTGTCATTTTAGCGTCTGAAAAACCGGTAACGTGTCCGCCGAGACGGTGCATGGCGGCTTCATGCGAAAGACGCGTGCGCGTGCTGGGTTGATAGAACGCAGTGACGAGCGTCTTGCCCTTCAGCATATCGCTGTTCTGGCGATTGCGTGCAATCGGTTCCAAACGTTCCGCAATTTCAAACACGCGGAGGAACTCGCTTCGTTCAAATTCTTTGAGCGACAGGATGTCGCGACCTATGAAACTACGCATTGTGCAATTCTCCTTTTGTTTTGGTGGTATTTATTCTCAATTGGGTCCTCTTCTCCGGGATTCGTTCTATTGTGCAAATTTCAAAATCTGGTCGAACATAGGTTCATGATTCATGATTCAAGTTACAGGGTTCAGGTTTCAAACAGATCGTTTCAAGATCAGGCTGACAAGTTGCTCTCAGACAACTTCCGACAGTAGTTCCTTCCTCGGCTGTGGAATGACGACTTTGTTGACGAGAAGACCTTTTGCAGCTACGACAGCAGCGCCGGCGTCGACTGCCGATTGAACTGCCGCCACCTCACCCGTCAATGTTACAAATGCTTTGCCGCCCAGGGCCATCGCAAGACGAATCTCAATCAGTTGAACGCGCGCGGCTTTCACTGCTGCGTCAGCAGCTTCAATCAGCGAAGCAACGGAAAACGACTCGACGATGCCGAGGGCATCGAGAAGGTCGACTTTGCTGGTGCCGGCAATCGCCGGGAAAACCGCTTGGTGCACGTTCGGAATCACAAACGTGTCGATGACGGATCCTCCGGCGGCAACACATCCGGCATCCACACTCGACGTCACTGCGGCAACATCTCCTCCGACAAGGACCATGTACTTACCCGAGCAAATCGTTCGCGAAAGGATGATTTCCACTTCTGCAGCCTTTAACATTGCATCAGCAGCTTCGAATCCGGCTGCGATGCTTGTCAGTTCAATCAAACCGATGGAGTTCTTAGTCATGGATTATGCTTTCCTTGCTGTTAGCATTTGGCGACTAGCCATTAGCTTTTTGTTGTCTATGCTCGGCAATTTTTGTAATAAGGCTGTTTATCATTTTCTGTTCTCGGATTATCGATGACATCAACCTGTCCACAGTATCGATGGGCGCTAGCTTCAACTCCCTAGTGAGAAGAAGTTGTGTTTCAAGCTCGAATGACGAACCCAGCGCCATTTCCAAAAATCGTTTGTAATCGCTCTCACTCCCCCGAGCACAACCTTCTGCAATGTTTGATGGAATCGAGACAACCGCACGACACATCTGACTCCTTAATCCGAACTTCTCTTCAACTGGCAATAACTCCACCAACCGATAAATGTCCTTCGTTATTTGAATCCCTTGATCCCAAATTTTCAGAATTCTGAAATTCCTCACAGTGCCTCCCAATAGCCAAAAGCCAATAGCTAAAAGCTCTCAATAACAATCGTTTCCCCTACACTCTTCACAACCCCATCTATACTCGCATGAATCCTTGCGCCAAGCTTGTCCCCCGGAATTTCTCCAATGCACTGACCCCGGCTTACTCTTTCGCCCACACTGACGGCAGACTGCGACGGTGTGCCGAAATGCTGTGATAGCGGAATTTCTACTTTCTTCGGAATATGTCCGTTGCCCACAAACGAAGAATGCGCATCATAGTCGGTGACCCCAAGGCGCTTCATGAGCTGCTTCAGCGGTGTTCGCCTTCCCTCGTACATCCCGTGAGGAGTAACTTCTTTCCTGCCCGACCACTTTATTCCTTGCTCGCGGAGATCAAGTTTCGCTTTGTCGCACGCTTCCTTGGGAAATAGACTTTCCGGGCAGGCATAAAGCGTGCAGAGTCCACAAGCGCAACAGAGCTGAGCATATTGATTCCAGATATTTTCCCCGGTCGTAGTGAAACCAAGACTTCGCATCACTTTGTGCGGCTGCACGTCGTAGCCAAGAACGTAACGAGGGCAAAGTTCAGTGCAGTAGCTGCACTGGTCACAGACAGATTTTCCGATCCTATGCATCGCCTTTGGCGGCTGTCTCTTTCTCTGAACAAGCCTATGATTGACCGGGAGAACAACAAGCCCCGCCGTCGTTTTTGTAATGGGAAGGTCGAGACTAAACTCGAGTTTCCCCATCATGATACCGCCGACGAACACCGCAAATTCCCTTTCAGTCGAGCCACCAGCCATCACGAGTGCTTCGCGGAAACTCATACCAATCGGCGCCAAAAACGTAGCGGGCTTATGCACTGCGCCAGCGACCGTGAAGAACTTCTCTGTCACAGGCTGATCTTCCGCTGCTCTCGAGATGTTGTAAAGCGTTTCTACGTTATTCACGACCATTCCGATATCGAGCGGAATGCCCTGCGGTGGTATTAACCGTTTCGTTGCTTCGTAGACCAAGATGTATTCGTCACCGGAAGGATAGAAATCGCCAAGCAGGTGTAACTTGGTATTATTGGGATTATTGGAATTCAATGCGGTAGAAATTGCGTCGATTGCATCTTTGTTCTTCTCCTTGATGCCAATAATGCCGCGCGTCGCGCCGGTTGATTCCATCAGAAGCTTCACGCCCTGGACAATCTTCTCGGGGTAATGAACCATCAACTCGAGATCCTTGTGAATCAACGGCTCGCACTCTGCACCGTTCGCGATGACGCAGTCGACGCGGGAGGCAGCTTTGACATGCGCAGGATACCCCGCGCCGCCCGCACCGACAACGCCAGCGTTTTTTATCTTTTCAGCGATATTCATTCAGCAAACAAATCAAGGTTTAAAAATAAGAAAGAAACCTTGAATCTCCAAGAATTATCGCGATTTCCCAATCTTGCCGTTGAATTCCTCAATGAGCTTGTCGAAATACACAACTTCTTCCTCAAAAACCTCACGCCAATACTCGGGATCCCATTGCGCGTCCAATTCTTCCGAGGTCTTGCCCTGCTGCTCGACCCATGTGAAGTATTTGAGATTGTGAATGGCTTTCCTGTCGTAGTACAAGAGCTCTTTGAAGTAATCAATACTCTGGTGAGCGAGAGGACCCGCATGGTCCATCGCCGCCTGAGTCATCGAGTACTTACCGCGTTCACCTACCAGCTCCTTCAGCCGCGATTGATAAAGGTCGGTGGAGTCGGTGAAGATCGTGAAGATAACATCGTTCTCGTCAAGCTCGTAGAACTTTGCTGTTTTGATGGATGCAAGAAGATTGCAGATCGATGAAATTCCGAGGATGGACAATGTGCTGCTTTCAGAACCCGATATTCCAATACCTTGAAGATACTTCTTTCCTTCTTTCTCATTGAATAATCTCAGCACCCGCATGCAATCTTCGTCATCGATCGCTGCGACCGCATCCGTGTTCAGGACATTGTGAACCCACGGAACGTGCTTATCACCGATACCTTCGATGCGATGCGCACCGAACCCGTTCATGAACAACGTCGGGCACTGAAGCGCTTCGGTTGCAACAACTTTAAGATGGGGAAACTTCGATTTGAGGTAATCTCCGGCAGCGATTGTGCCCGCCGATCCGGTAGCAGATATATAAGCTGATGCGTTTTTGTTCTTGGCTTTGATCGATTGGAAAACTTCCTCGATGGCAGGACCGGTCACATTGTAATGCCAGATTGGGTTACCAAACTCCTCGAACTGATTGAAGATGACATTTTTTGAATCTTTTTTCAGCTCCCAGCATTTGTCGTAGATTTCTTTGACGTTGGATTCGGTTCCCGGAGTAGCAATAACCTTGGCGCCGATTTCTTTTAGCCACGTGAATCGTTCCTTGGACATTCCTTCGGGCAAAATTGCGACAGCAGTGCAATCAAGAAGGGCACAGTCGAACGCACCGCCGCGGCAAAAATTTCCCGTGGAGGGCCAGACGGCTTTGTGTTTGTCAGGGTCAAACTCACCGCTGACGAGTCGCGGCACAAGGCAGCCGAACGCCGCACCGACTTTGTGAGCACCGGTCGGAAAATACTTCCCTATCAACCCGATGATACGCGCCTTCACACCGGTAATTGCCTGCGGAATCTCAATGTAGTTGACATCGCCAAACAGTCCCGTCTTCACATCATTCTTCCATGTAATACGGAAAAGATTGACCGGATTCACATCCCACAGCCCAACTTTGGCAAGCTTTTTCGTAATCGATGTCGGAGTCTTTTCTGGATTTCTCATTTGTGCGAATGTCGGAATGGTGATATCCCGCTCCTTACATCGACGAGTTGTCTTCTTGATTACCTCGGGATAAATTTTGCCGATTATTTTCGATTTGGTCATATTGCCTTTCTTTCAATTATGAAAATTTTTATTCCACGTGCTTAGTCGGAAATGCTCATGAATGGTCACAAAACTTAGGTTTTAAAGATAATAAAGAAACCCTGAAGTTCCAAGAATCAGTTGAGCCGGATTTCCCATGTACCCAGAACTCACATCATCCCGAGCGACGGCGAGGGATCAAGCCAGGATCAGAACCGAGCCTTCGGTCGCCGACGAATGAATCTCCCCGCCGCAAGCGGCGGGGAACTAACCCCGTAGAGATTAGATGTCCCTCCTTCCGCCTATTTGCCAAAAAGAGGGCGGACAATTCTGCGGGGTAAAGTTCGGCGGGCGTGCGCTCCAGTCTTGTGAGAACGATTATTGCCAATCGCTCAATCCCGCTTGCCACAAAAGAAATTGATCTATCTTAGTGGCAAGCGGAACTACGTGGTTTGCCGAGCCGCTATGCGCAGCTCCGGTCTAGCGAGGGGTTAACTTCGACGAATGCTCTTTGAGCCATGATGACAGTTGAGCCTTCTCCAGCTTTCCAGACGCGAGATCCATCATCATTTTGTATGCTTCCTCCTCCGCAGACACTATTTCCCAACCATTCTTCTGGAGAAAAATGTCCATCAATACGAATGCAACTCGCTCGTTGCCATCGACAAATGGATGATTTTTGCAAAGGTGGAAACCATAGGCTGCAGCCTTGTCAAACAATGTATTGTGTGTGTGCCTGCCGCCGAATGTCACTTTCGGTTGGGCATGTGCAGAGTCGAGCAATCCGGCATTCCGAATCCCGGGTTTTCCACCATAACGCTGGAGCAAGTCGGCGTGGATTGTCAAAACAACATCCCGCGGTATAAATTGGACTGCCATTATTTTGCGAGGGCGTTTAGCGTGTTTCGGAATCTCTTGTTCGTGCGTTCATACACTTTCTCCCATTCGGCAAATTTCGGATTGAATGGAGTCAACACAACCCCATCACCCGTTTCAACGAGGTTCAGTTCATCACCTTCATTGAGATGGTAGTTTTTCACTATGGTCTTCGGCAAGGTGATTCCCAGGCTGTTTCCTACTCGCCGCACTGCTGTTTTGGGCATTGGCGTTTCCTCACGATGGTCGGTATATTATAACAAAGGAATTACTCAAAATCAACTCAACCGCCGCTGCGCATAGCAAGGAATTTAACGGCCCACCATCATCCCGCCCCCAGTCAACTCGTCATTCCGACATCCCGAGCGAATGCGAGGGATCAGGTCGGAATCTGAACTGAGCGTTCTGTTGCCGACGCTTAGGTGCCGATCAGGAGCATCCTTCGCCTTCGCTCAGGACAGGTATCGACAAGACCATGAATGAGGTGCCCAAACCCAAAAATTGACTTTCTCGAAAATTTCTGATAACTTATGCGCAATTATTGGGGGGATAGAAAACATTTCACACAAAGGTATTTTCACAGATTCACCCATTCCGCATGAACGAATCGAGCGTTCGATCATTTTCCTCCGCGGACAAAAGGTGATGCTTGATGCTGATCTTGCCGCACTCTAATGCATTCCGACAAAGGCGCTCAAACAGGCAGTGAGGCGCAACTTCGATCGGTTTCCCCCAGACTTCATGTTCGAACTGACAGAGGAAGAAAAAAACGAGGTGGTCACAAATTGTGACCACCTGGCTAAGCTCAAATTCTCGCCGTACTTACCATTTGCGTTCACCGAACATGGAGCGCTCATGCTTGCGAATGTTCTGAACAGTCCCAAAGCCGTACGGGTGAGCGTACAGATTGTTAGGACGTTTATCCGGCTTCGGGAGATCCTTGCTACCCACAAAGACCTGGCCCGGAAACTGGAAGAAATGGAAAAGAAATACGATCGGCAATTCAAGGTTGTGTTTGAGGCAATCCGGCAATTGATATCTACTCCCAACAGTGTGCAAGAAAAACCAAAACGCCAAATTGGATTCAAGGTTGATGAGCCAAAGGTCCTCTATGCACCTCGGAAAAAGGCAACACGATGAAAAGCAGACGATGAATGACAGGTGAATTCCCGGGTGTCACGGTCCAGACCGTGACACCCGAGTGGAAACCCCCAGCATTCTGACACCCGTCCTGAGCGAAGTCCGCCGGCTTCACTGCACGAAACAGCTGTTCCGTGAAGTGCAGGAGGCGGACGAGTCGAAGAACCAAAAATTGACTTTCTCGAAAATTTCAAATAACTTACGCAAAATCGCAACGGGGATGGAGAGCAAGTCTTACAGTGTGGGTAACATATGACTAAGCAAACCCTAGGTTCCAATCCATTTACGCCAAGGTCGGGCCACGAACCAAAGGTGTTTCTCGGCCGAGAGGCCGAGCTCGCACTATTCTCAAAGCATCTTGCCGGAGCGATGCAGAAGAGGTACGATCACTTTGTTGTTCTAGGCGGCTGGGGCACGGGAAAAACAACGCTTCTCAAGGAGTATCGCAAGCAAGCTCAGGCTCAAGGAATCCTCACTTCTTTCGTCAGTGTGCACGAGTTTGCAGGTAACGATCTCTCGGCTCCTGTGTCTCATTTGCTAACTCAAACGACAAGGACATTGCCGATCAAGTTCAGTCGTCTGAAGCGCTTTGCGAAGTACTTACAAGGCGTCGGAATCACATTGCCAATCGTGGGTGGCGGCATCCAAATCGGCGAGAAGAAGAAATTCGACGGCGATCCCCAAGTGGTGCTCCTCGAGGGCCTTCTTCAGTTATGGCAAGAGCTAAAGCGGGAAACCGACGCCCTGGTTGTTCTCCTGGATGACGTCCAATACTACGACAACGTTCCTCAATTCCTTGGCATCCTGAAAAACGTCCTCAGCGATGACGATATTGCTCGCAAAACCGGATATCTGTTCGTGCTCGCGTCGACACACGAAGGTTGGTCAAGCTTTCTCCACAAAAACAATCCCATCGGCCGTTACTTTTCTCCGATTGTCACGATTCAGAACTTCTCAAAGCCCAATACCCTTCATATCGTTGAGGAAACGCTCAAGGGATCAGGGGTTGTGTTTGCGAAAGGGACGACAGAGGCCGTCTACGACTACACTGAGGGGCACCCGTATCAGCTTCAAATCCTTTGCTACTATCTGTACGAGAATCAAATCGAAGGAAGGGTTGGTGAAGGACAACTGAATACAGCTATTATCGAAACATTGGATAACCTCGGGCCAGTCATCCTTGATGCTCTCTATCACCGGGCGAGCAACCAGGAGAAAGCGGTACTACAATCGATGTCGGTTGACTATCGAACGTACTCCTTTGACGGGATCAGAAAACAGTTGAAGGTTAGCCGCATCAGCCCTGGCAAAGGTGCGCTCGCGACAATGTTGAGTCGGTTGAGCGAGAAGGGACTCCTAATCAAGCCCGGTCGTGGCCAGTACAGGGTGCTCAACAGATTGTTTCACGAATTCCTGAAGCGCCAGTGAAGTCGACAAAGTCTGCAAAAAGAGAGAGCTTTTGTAGACTTTGCAGACTACTCTTGGATAAGATACCGACCACGACGTCACCCTGAGCGAGTCCGCCGATCTTTCTTGTCGGCCATCTGTTTGGCGGATTGGCGGAAGGCGGACGAGTCGAAGAACCAAAAATTGACTTTCTCAGATATTTCCGATAACTTATGCGAAATCATAACGGGGATGGAGAGCATTTCATGCAATGGTAATTTCACATGCAGCAACACGCGATGGTCCAAAGAGAAAACAACGGTGTAACATTGATTGTAACACTTAGATGATGAAGTAGAAAAGCATGCAGAAGGAAGCTATAGCAAGGATTCTGATCAACGACCTTCTCCAAAGGTCGGGCTGGAGGTTCCTTGACGGCCAGAATGGCCCCGCCAATATCGCGCTGGAAGCAAACGTCAAACTCAAGAAAAAGATCCTCGATGCACTTGGGGAGGACTTTGAAAAAACCGCGAACGGCTTTGTTGATTATCTCTTGCAGGACGAACGCGGCTTCCCGATTGCTATCCTCGAGGCGAAGTCCGAAAAGTACGACCCCCTTGTCGGCAAGGAACAGGCCCGGAAATACGCCCATTCCCAAAATGTACGGTTCGTCATTTTGTCGAACGGAAACCTGCATTACTTTTGGGATTTGGAACAAGGCAACCCGGCTCTGATCACGGAGTTTCCGAAGCCCGAATCCTTCGGCCATTTCCACGCCTTCAAGCCGAACCCCGACACCTTGGTCGGCGAAAAGGTTGAAGCCGATTACGTTGCAGTCACGCAGAATCCGAACTACCGCAACGATCCCCGCTGGACCGATGCCGGACAACGTGACGCATTTATGAAGGATACGGAACTGAAGTTCCTCCGTCCGTATCAACTGCGGGCCGTTGCCGCGCTCCAGGACGCCGTGCGCAAGGGCCAGACGCGCTTCCTGTTCGAAATGGCGACCGGCACCGGCAAAACCCTGACTGCCGCCGCCGTCATCAAACTTTTCATGCGGACGGGCAACGCGAAGCGCGTTCTTTTCCTCGTGGACCGTCTTGAACTGGAAACCCAGGCCTGGAAAGCTTTTGTCCGCCTTTTGAAAAATGATTTTCACACCGACATCTACAAGGAGAACCGCGACGATTGGCGCAAGGCGGAGATCGTTGTTTCGACTGTTCAAAGCCTGCAGTTCAACAACAAGTACAGGCGGCTGTTCTCGCCGACCGATTTTGACCTCCTGATTTCCGACGAGGCGCACCGTTCCATCGGCGGCAACAGCAGGGCGGTGTTCGAGTACTTCATCGGCTATAAGCTCGGTCTGACAGCGACGCCAAAGGACTATCTCAAGAAAATTGACCCTGCCCGAATCAGCGAGCGCGACCCGCGCGAATGGGAACGCCGCCAGTTGCTCGACACCTACAAGACTTTCGGCTGCGAATCCGGGGCGCCGACGTTTCGCTACAGCCTCATCGACGGCGTGAAGGAGAAATGGCTTCTGAATCCGGTGGTCCTGGACGCGCGGACGGAAATCACAACGGAACTGCTTTCAGAGGAAGGCTATGCCGTCATGCAGGAGAACGATGACGGTGAAATGGTCGAGCAGTCCTTCTTCGGCAAAGACTTCGAGAAGAAGTTCTTTTCCGAGGAGACGAACCGGGTCTTCTGCGAAACTTTTGTCAAAAACGTTCTTCGCGATCCATTGAGCGGCGAGATCGGCAAGACGATAATCTTTTGCGTGCGTCAGGACCACGCGACGCGAATCGTTAAGAAATTGAACGAGATGGCAGACGAGCTATTTCCGGGCAAGTACAACTCAGATTTTGCCGTCCAGGTGACTTCCAATCAGGATGACGCCCAGGGAACCGCCGCGAATTTCGCCAACAACAACTTGAACGGGCACACCCGGTTTCTGGAGGGCTACATCAGCTCCAAAACCCGCGTCTGCGTCACCGTTGGCATGATGACAACCGGCTACGACTGCGAAGATCTGCTCAACGTCGTCCTGCTCCGTCCGATTTTCTCGCCGACTGACTTCATCCAGATCAAGGGACGGGGAACGCGCAAGTACACCTTCCGCTATAGCGAAAAGGAAGGCGGCCATGTTCAAGAGCACGCGAAACCCAAAGAGAAGTTCAAGCTCTTCGACTTCTTCGCGGTCTGCGAGTATTTCGAGGAGAAGTTCAATTACGACGAGGTTATTGAGCTCCCGCCGCTCCGCCCGCCGGGACCTACTCCACTGCCACCCCCTCCTCCGCCGCCGGGGCCGGACGAATACACGAATGTGGATCCCGACCCACTCAAGAGGCAAATTGAATATGAGATACCGGTCTTCGGCATGAAGGTTGACCGCAAGTTCTTCGAGAAGTTCGAGGACCAGGTCAAGGCCACGCCGGAAGTTCGCGAGCGCTACGAACGGGGAGATATCAAGGGCGCGGAGGAGATCGTCATTGCGGCCTTGTTCAACAAGCCGGAGGATTTTTTCGACCTCGCCAAGTTGCGCAAAGCTGTACAGCTCGACCGCAGGATTACACTCCGGGAGATCTTGGCCAAAGCTTTTGGCGAGATTGACCGTTTTAAGTCCAAGGACGAACTGCTCGAAGAAGAACTGGCGAAGTTCGTCTCCATCCACAAACCCGATGCCCCGCACATGCCGGTCATCCGGCAGTTCTTCAAAGCTTACGTGAGCGACGGCGCGGTCCGGGCGATTGTGGACTCACGCGAGTTCGGAAAACTTGCCGACAATCCCAAGATTTCAATCATCGACATCAAAGCGCTGAACGGATGGCGGGATGTGATCCCGGAATATGTGAAGGATTACGTTTCATTGAACGCTTTTGCGGCGTAGGACAACAGGATGCAGAAGATGACTATTCCGATTGAACGGATTCAGAAGAAGATATATCTGGTCCGAGGTCAGAAGGTGATGCTGGACCGTGACCTGGCAGCGCTCTACGAGGTTCCAACCAAAGTTCTCAAGCAAGCGGTCAACCGGCATGCCGACCGCTTCCCGAAGGATTTTATGTTTGTTCTTGACCGCGAGGAATTTATGAATTGGAGGTCACAATTTGTGACCTCCAATTCCGACCGCATGGGGTTGCGCCATTCGCCCATGGCCTTCACCGAACAAGGTGTAGCAATGCTCTCCAGCGTGCTGAACAGTACGCGCGCCATTCAGGTCAACATCGCTGTTATGCGGGCCTTTGTCCAACTGCGGATGATTTTATCCACTCATGCCGACCTTGCCAGAAAGCTGGAGGAACTGGAGAAAAAGTACGACGCGCAGTTCCGTGTTGTTTTCGATGCGATCCGGCAGTTCATGACGCCTCCCGAACCACCTCGTAAACGAATCGGGTTCCGCGTCCGGGAACGTCACGGCGTGTACAAAATCAGGCAACAAAGGAAATAAAATATGTTGGATTCGGAAACCAAGGCAAAGATCGACTCCGCCCGCGACATTCTGGTCGGCAAGGTGCCCGACCCGAAATCGCAAGTGGAGCAGATCACCATCGCCCTGATTTACAAGTTCATGGATGACATGGACCGCCAGTCCGAGGAACTGGGCGGCAAGGCATCGTTCTTCACCGGTGACTTCAAGAAATACCGGTGGGCGCAACTGTTAGACAAACGGTACAGCGGCCATGAACGTTTGCTCCTCTATGCGGAAGGCATCGAGAAGATGAACGAGAACAAAAACATCCCGCAGCTTTTCCGCGACATCTTTAGGGGAGTTTTCCTTCCATACCGCGACCCGGAAACACTCAACCTGTTCCTGAAAGAGATCAACGCCTTCACCTACGAGCACAGCGAGCGACTGGGCGACGCGTTTGAGTATTTGCTGAGTGTTCTCGGCACCCAGGGCGACGCCGGACAGTTCCGCACACCGCGGCACATCATTGATTTCATTGTCGCCGTCGTGGACCCAAAGAAGAACGAAACAGTCCTTGACCCTGCGTGCGGCACGGCGGGCTTTCTCATCTCCGCTTTCAAGCACATCATGAATTGTGGATTGCGGAATGCGGCAGTTCGACTTCGCTCACTGCAAGATTGCGGATTGGGAAATGGAAAACCCCCAATATCAGCAATCCAAAATCCGTTGACGCCGGACGAGCGAGCGCGGCTGATGTCCAACTTCCGCGGCTACGACATTGCTCCCGACATGGTGCGGCTCTCCCGCGTGAACCTTTATCTGCACGGCTTCCCGAATCCGGTGATTCACGAGTACGACACGCTGACGAGCGAGGAACGGTGGGATGAGCGGTGCGATGTGATCATGGCGAATCCGCCTTTCATGTCTCCAAAGGGCGGGATACGGCCGCACAACCGGTTTTCCATCAAAGCCAAGCGGAGCGAAGTGCTCTTCGTAGACTACATCGCCGAGCACCTCAACCCAGGCGGTCGCGCCGGCGTCATCGTGCCCGAGGGGATCATCTTCCAGAGCCAGAACGCTTACAAGGCCCTCCGGAAGATGCTTATTGAGAATTACCTCTGGGCAGTTGTCAGTCTACCCGGCGGCGTGTTCAACCCGTACTCCGGCGTGAAAACCAGCATCCTGTTCTTCGATCGGAACCTGGCCAAGCGGACCGATGACATTCTGTTCGTGAAGGTAGAGAACGATGGATTCGATCTGGGTGCGCAGAGAAGGCCGGTCGAGGGGAGCGACTTGGTGGAAGCCTTTCGGATTCTGGATGGCCACAAGAAAGCTCATAAGACACCGGAAGGCAACATGGCGCTGACCGTGAGTCGTGTGCGCCTCCTCGAATCTCCCGACATAAGCCTCTCTGGTGACCGCTACCGCGTTGCAACCATCCGCCTCAAAGGCAAATGGCCGATGGTGAAGCTTAGTGAGGTATGCCGGATCAATCCCAAGAAATCAGAGGTGTCCTCGCTGGATAAGAATCTGATTGTATCCTTCGTTCCAATGGAAGATATTGGGATGGTCCAATACATTACATCGCAAAAAGAAAAGCCCTTGGGCAAAGTATACAAAGGCTATACATATTTTCGTGAAAACGACGTCATTGTTGCAAAAGTTACACCATGCTTCGAAAATGGGAAGAGCGGGATTGCCCGTGATCTCACAAACGGGATCGGTTTTGGGTCGAGTGAATTACATATAATTCGACCATCCGAAAAGGTTTTGCCGGAGTTTGTTTATCCGTTTGTTACGTCAGATCAGTTCCGGAAAGATGGCAAAATAAAAATGACTGGCACGGGTGGCTTACAACGAGTTCCAGCATCATATATCACTGATTTCGAAATTCCCCTTCCTCCTCTCGACGAGCAGGAGCGGATTGTGACCGAGTTGGAGGGGTATCGGAAGGTTGTCGAAGGTGCGCGCCAAATCATTGCCTCATACAAGCCCACGATCCAGATTGATCCGGAGTGGCCGATGGTCGTACTGGGAGATGCAGTAAAAATAGTAAATGGGCGTGCATATAAGCAGGAGGAGCTGCTTGAGAAAGGGAAATATCCTGTCTTAAGAGTGGGCAACTTCTTTTCAAATTCAGAGTGGTACTATTCGGATCTGGAGCTTGATGAAGATAAATATTGTAATGTCGGCGATTTACTATATGCATGGTCTGCTTCTTTCGGGCCACGCATATGGAAAGGACCAAAGGTCATCTATCATTATCATATTTGGAAAATTGTGACTTCATCCAACGTTGAAAAGTTATACCTACATTACTTACTGGAACAGGAAACAGAAAGAATAAAGTCAGAGGGCGGTCGTGGTATCGCAATGATCCATATTACAAAAGCAGGAATGGAACAAAGGCAAATTCCCCTCCCGCCCCTGTCCGTCCAGCGCCAAATCGTGGCGGAGTTGGAGGCAGAGCGGAAGCTGGTGGAGGCGAACCGGGAATTGATTGCGCGGATGGAGGCGAAGATCAAAGCGAAGCTGGCGGAGGTGTGGGGAGAGAACATGCCAGCAGAAAGAGAAGCCTAACCATGGATCTGCAACAAGCTTACTACGAACAAAAATTCGAGAATGCTTATCTCCGAGCAAAGGGAGACTCATTCCAAGAGTTATTTGAGAAGATGATGGGCTTGGCTTACAAAGCGGACTTCATGGCTTGTCGACCATGGGGAAACCGTGGCGACCGGAAGAACGATGGTTTTCTCAAGTCCGAACGGCGACTCTTTCAGGTCTATGCGCCAAATGAGATGACGGAAGGTAAAGCTATCGCGAAGATTCGGGAGGACTTCGAAGGCGCGAAGTTTCATTGGGGCAAGCATTTTGACAAATGGGTGTTTGCCCATAATGCCGTTGATGGTCTGCCGCCGCACGTTCATAAACTGCTATTAGATTTCGAGTCGCAGCCCCCTGGGATTAAGATCGAACCATGGGGGCTGGAAGAGTTCCGGGTGATCTTTCGCAAATTGACTCTGGACGACATGCAGACGTGGTTTGGTCATGTGCCAACGGATGAGACGAAAGCCATGCTTGGTTTCAAGGATTTGCAGGTGGTATTAGAGACGATTGCCGGTCAGACGGCTACACCTGGTCAGCAGGTGCGGGATGTCCCGATGGGGAAAATCGAAGCGAATGCCCTATCTGAAAGCGTTGCCACCTTGTTGAAGGCCGGCATGGCGAAAGCACCGTTGGTAGAAGCCTTCTTCGGCCAGTGGTATGATATGACTCTGGGCGAGCGCATCGCCAAGTCATTCCGGGCCAAGTATGACGCCTTGCGCGGACAGTTTTCGCCAAATGAGATTTTTGCGGAACTACAGGATTGGGCGGGTGGCGGGGCCAGGGGTACCCCCGAGCACGAACTAGCGGTGCTGACCGTCATCGCATACTTTTTTGAACGTTGCGATATTTTCGAGGAACCTCGGAGTTTTCAGACATGATTCTGCCATCCAAACACCTTTCGCAAGATCGGGCACTGCTTACTGTCGGGGCGCAGATTTTGCAGAAGCTGAGCCAGCCCAAAACGGTTTCCTCACTTTGGGAAGACCTAACACGCAAGAGGGAGGCGACGCGGAATGCAACGTTGCCTCTTAGTTACGACAATTTCGTCCTGGCATTGGACATCTTGTTCATCGTTGGAGCTGTCGAACTTCGGGAGGGGCTCTTGAGCCGAAAGAACCTATGATCCACCGCATATACAGTAGCCTGCGAACCTTTAAGTCGCTAGAATTCAAACCTGGTCTAAATGTTCTGATAGCCCAAAAGGAAGCAGGCGCGAGCAGCAAGCAGACTCGGAACCGGGCGGGAAAGACCAGCCTTATCGAACTTGTTCATTTTCTCATGGGCGCAGAGGCAGGGAAAGATTCGCTTTTTCGTGTGGGGGCCCTTGCCGAAGAATCGTTTGGTATGGAATTCGACCTAGGCGGAGAAAAGACTAGGGTGGAGCGAAGCGGGAAAGAAAAGTTAAAGGTAAATGTTTCTGGTGGGAGTTTTCTAGGTGGGAGGTCTAACTTGACTAATACTGAGTGGGTTGGGGTGCTTGGCGAGAAGTTGTTCGGGCTGCGTACCTTGCAGGGAGTTGATGGTCGAGTTCCCAAGCTACGATCACTTTTCGCGTACTTTGTGCGACGACAACTCGGCGGGGCTTTTACCGCGCCGGAAAAACAAGCGACTATGCAGCAGGCCGGGGACTATCAGGTTGCTCTGATGTTTCTTATGGGACTGGACTGGAAGATTGCGAGCGACTGGCAACAGGTGCGGGATCGAGAGAAGACGCTGGGAGAGCTAAGAAAAGCGGCGGGGGCTGGAGCGTTCGGGAGTATCATCGGGAAATCCGCTGATCTGCGCACCCAAGTCACCGTCGCCGATGCCCGTCTGAGCGAACTCAGAAAGCAAATCGAATCCTTCCGGGTGTTGCCGCAATACCGAGAACTGGAGACAGAAGCGGATCGGATAACGCATGAAATGAATGCTCTCTCCAATGCCAACACTATCGACACTGCAACGGCCCGTGATTTAGAAGGCGCACTGCAAGCCGAATATCCCCCATCGCTCACCGACCTGGAATCGATTTTCGCGGAAGCAGGGGTCGTTTTGCCGGATGTCGCATTCAAGCGCTATGAGGAAGTCCGCAGCTTCCATGAATCGGTGATCCGTAACCGGCGGGATTACCTTGCGAGCGAACTCTCTGTCGCGAAACAGCGCATCGAATCCCGCGACCAACAGAGGATTAAATTGGACCAGCGAAGATCGCAGATCATGAATATTCTGAAAAGTCACGGTGCGTTGGACCAGTTCGCCAAACTGCAAGGCGAGGCGGGCAGACTGGAGGCTGAAGTGGAATCCCTGCGTCAGCGTTTTGAATCTGCCGAACAACTTGAAGGGGCTAAGAACGAGTTGGAGATCGAGCGCAACCGTCTCACCCTGCGCCTGCGAAGGGACTTCTCCGAGCAGGA
>Ga0209777_10002466_pt1 | contig 24270 bp, 20 predicted proteins | sample FrelakmetHBP12HB_FD_187147 | JGI IMG/M metagenome (GOLD analysis project Ga0209777, IMG submission 187147) | Freshwater lake sediment microbial communities from the University of Notre Dame, USA, for methane emissions studies -HBP12 HB (SPAdes)... | ecosystem: Environmental > Aquatic >... | reverse complement strand
AGGCCAAGGGAGAGGTCCACCTGGCCCAGACGAGCGTCTAGCCGCTATCGCCGCCGTGCCACTCGTACACCTGCCTTGGCAGGTGCAGGCTTGTCTCCCGGAGAAGTGGGGAACAGGAACCCCAAGTGCCCCCCCGAATCATCCCTCCCCTATTCGCCTTGGTCGGCCTTCCTGCGGCGGGTATAATCTCCGCCTATGGCCGGCACGACCGACAACCTGACCCCTGCGATGAAGCAGTTCTATCACTTCAAGGGCAAATACCCGGATGCCATCCTGTTCTTCCGCATGGGCGATTTCTACGAGACCTTCTACGACGACGCCAAGGTCTGCTCCAAGGTCCTGGGCCTGACGCTCACCAGCCGCAGCAAGGCGGACGACAACCCCGTTCCCCTGGCCGGCGTGCCTTACCACGCTGTGGACGGCTACCTCAAAAAGATGATTCAGGCCGGGTACAAGGTGGCGGTCTGCGAACAGGTGGAAGACCCCAAGACGGCCAAGGGCCTGGTCAAGCGTGACGTGGTCCGGATCGTCACACCGGGCACGCTCACCGACGAGATGCTCCTGGAGGCCAGGCAGGATAACTTCCTGGCCGCCATCAGCCTGGGGGCCAAACATAACGCCACCCTGAGTTGGGTAGACGTGTCCACGGGCCACTTCTCTGTCCAGCGTATGCCGGAGGCTGGATTGCTGGATGAGCTGGTCCGCCTGGGTCCCGCCGAGTGCCTGTTGGCCGATGCCCGGGGCGAGCTCTTTGAGGCCGAGACCCGAAGACTCGTTCAACAGATCACGCAACTGACCCACGCGGTCGTGACGGAACGGCCGGCGTGGTACTTCGATCCCTATCAGGCCCGGCAGCGTCTGCTCAAGCACTTCGGCGTCACGACCCTGGAGGGATTCGGCATCACGGACGCAGACAAGGACCTGGTCCCGCCTGCAGGGGCGATCCTGGAGTATCTCGGTGAGACGCAGAAGACCACGCTCGCCCACATCCAGACCCTCCAGAAGGTAGACCCCAGGAACTTCCTCCAGATCGATCCGGTCAGCCTGCGGAGCCTGGAGATCCTCCAGACCCTGCGGACCGAGAACCGGAAGGGATCTCTGCTGGACTGTCTCGACCAGACCCTGACCGGCATGGGCGCGCGGATGTTCCGGAGCTGGCTGTGTATGCCGCTCCGTGACCTGGCGGCCATCGAGCGCCGCCAGGACGCAGTGGCCGCACTCAAGGAGGCCCAGACCGAGCTATCGCAGATCCGCAAGCACCTGGCCGAGGTGGCGGATACCGAGCGGATCGCTGCGAGGATCAGCACCCTCCGGGTCACCCCGCGAGACCTGTTGGCCTTGGCCGCGACCCTGAGACGGATTCCTGAATTGCGGCAGATCCTCAGGGGTTTCCAGGCGGACCTGCTCAAGGAGCTGGCTGCCGGGTGCGATGGCATGGAGGACCTGGCCGACCTGCTGGAGTCAGCCATCGAGCCGAGCTGTCCCAACCACCTCCGCGACGGAGGCGTGATCCGGTCCGGCTTTGACCCCAAGCTGGACCATCTCCGCTCGATCTCCCGGGACGGGCAGACCTGGCTGGCGGACTACCAGAAGGCCGAGATCGAGCGAACCGGCATCTCCCACCTCAAGGTGGGGTTCAACCAGGTCTTCGGCTACTACATCGAGATCAGCCACGCCGCGGCGGACAAGGTCCCTGCCGACTACGTCCGCAAGCAGACCGTCAAGAACGCCGAACGCTACATCACCGACCGGCTCAAGGAGTACGAGACCCAGGTCCTGGGCGCAGAGGAAAAGGCCCTGCAACTGGAGGTCCGGCTCTTCGAGGACCTGCGAGCGCAGGCCAGCACCTACATCGACCGGATGCAGGGCCTGGCCCACACGATCGCCCAGATGGACGGCCTGCAGTCCTTTGCCTTTGTGGCCCATCGGCGGAGCTACGTGCGGCCTCGCATGACTGAAGGCGGCGAGTTGGTCATCCGCGACGGCAGGCACCCGGTCCTGGCCGAGACTTTGGGCGCAGAGTTCGTGCCCAACGACGTGGACCTGGGCGAGGGACACGGTGACATCCTCGTCATCACCGGTCCGAACATGAGCGGCAAGAGCACGTACATCCGCCAGACGGCCCTGCTGGTGCTGATGGCCCAGGCCGGCTCGTATATCCCGGCCCAGGACGCCGCCATCGGCCTGGTGGATCGGATCTTCACGCGGGTCGGGGCCTCCGACGAGCTGACCCGGGGCCAGTCCACCTTCATGGTCGAGATGACGGAGACCGCCAACATCGTCAACAACGCCACGGCCAGGTCCCTGGTCATCCTCGACGAGGTCGGGCGAGGCACCAGCACCTATGACGGCCTGTCCCTTGCCTGGGCCATCACCGAGCACCTAGCCACCGCCGTCAAGTGCCGTACGCTCTTTGCCACGCACTACCACGAGCTGACCGAGCTGGCGGAGCTTTTTGCCAACGTCAAGAACTGCAACGTGGCCGTGCGGGAGTGGGCCGACGAGGTGGTCTTCCTTCACCGCATCCTTCCCGGCGGTACGGACAAGAGCTACGGCATCCACGTGGCCAAACTCGCAGGCCTGCCCAGGCCCATCCTGGAGCGGGCCAGGGAGATCCTGCAGGAACTGGAGACCGCCTTCCAGAAGGAGGCGACCAGCGAGCACCTGGCCAGGCACAAGACCAAGGACCCGGACGCGGATACCTTGTTCGTGCAGCGGCACAAGTCGGTGCTCGACAGACTCGCCTCCATGGACGTCAACAACCTTACGCCCATTGAGGCGATCAACCTGCTCAACGAGGTCAAGAAGGAACTCTCCGGGGAGTGATTCTTGCAATTCGGGGATCGCACTCCTACAATGTGAGTATGGTAGACAGCAAGGTCCTGAACGAGATCAGGCGACGGCTGGTGGAAGGTTTCCGTCCGACAAGCATCATCCTCTTTGGATCCCAGGCCAGGGGGACGGCCGATGACCGCAGCGACGTGGATATCCTGGTGATCTGTCCCATTGAGGGCAGCCGGTCCAAGCTCACGTTGCCCATGGACCGGGCCTTGTGGGGGTTGAAGCTGGCCAGAGACATCATCGTCCTGACGCCCGAGGAATTCGAGCGAGACCGCCAGATCCCCGGTACCATTGCCCGGCCGGCCTGGCTTGAAGGGAAGGTCCTGTATGAGAATACCGGATGAGAGAACCATCTGAATCATGTTGCGAACATGGAGATTGGCCCACGACACTGCGTGACGCTGAAGAACTAACAAGATATGCCATCACGACGCGATACCCGGGCGAGGATGCCGAGGTCACTGAAGCCGAAGCGCGACGAGCGATAGAATTGGCCCAACAGGTCCGCACCCAGGTTCGTACCGCCCTTCAGGAGCGTGGCGTAGAACCGGGCTAACAGGGGTGGCACAGGAGAAGTGATAAGCCCAATGAACCAGGTCAAAGGCCAGAAGAAGAAATGACATCATGACCTCAGCGGAGAAATCACGTATTCGGCGTAAGTGGAAACGCTGGCGTGAGGCAATCGGACGTGATCTCGGCTGGTTGCTGACCAGTCATGACGCTTTCCATGTGATTCAGAAGGCCTTCAGCTTGAACAAGAACATACAGCAGCCAACTCTAATATACCGTTGGATGACGAGCAACTACGCCGCTCGAGTCTCGGTCGGGATCAGGCGATTGACAGACCGTGACACACGGGCAGTATCTCTTTACAGACTCATTCAGGATATCTCAGCGAACCGGCAAGCAATAACACGCGACTATTTTGTCTCGAAATACCCAAGGGATATGCGGGAAGAAGGGCTTGCAGACGATGATTTCGATCGGTTTGCGAGCAAGAGGGACAACGAAGTCAGTGAATTCAAGTTGAAGAGAGATTTGAGACGTCTTCAAGGGGACACAACCCGAATCCGGCTATTTGTCGATAAGTGGGTTGCCCACTGTGACGCTGATCAAAAAAGGTATGTGGTTCCCAACTATGGCGATGTAGCCAGAGCATTGCAGGATATAGACAGAGTTTACTGCAAATACGTCCTGCTTACATCGCAAGGCAGCATGACAACGTGTAAGCCAGAGATTCAATATGACTGGCGGGAACCTCTGCGGCATCCTTGGATTGAAATGAGCGATGAAGTCAAGGAGCATCGCCTACGCATTGGGAATGGGAGTTCAACCTCGTTGAGGACAAGGCCGTCAATGCCTTCGCCATGCCTGGAGGCAAGGTCGTGGTCTACACCGGCATTATGCCCGTTGCCCGGAACGAGTCCGGACTGGCCGTGGTGATGGGGCACGAGATCGCCCACGTCTTTGCCCGGCACGGGGCCGAACGGATGAGTCAGGGGCTGCTCGTCCAGATGGGAGGCATGGCGGTCTCAGAGGCCATCAAGAACAAGCCCGAGGCGACCAAGAGCCTCTTCATGACCTCCTACGGCCTGGGAACGCAGATCGCCGTCCTCCTTCCCTACAGCCGCTTGCACGAGAGCGAGGCGGATCACCTGGGCCTGATCTTCGTGGCCATGGCGGGCTATGACCCGCACGAGGCGGTCGGGTTCTGGCAGAGGATGGCCGAGCAGGCAAAGGGTCAGGGCAAGCCGCCGGAGATCCTCAGCACGCACCCGGCAGATGCGACCCGCATCCAGAGCATCCAGAACCTCCTCTCAGAGGCCATGGAATTCTACAAGCCCCAGAAGGCCGGATAGATGAGATGGAAAGTGTTTATCTTATTTCCTGACGGGTCCTTAGTGAGCAGGCCGCGGAACGGCCTGCCAGGGCCCCGGTGGACCAGCAGATCTGGAGATTGTACCCGCCACAGGGACCGTCCACGTCGATGACCTCGCCGGCAAAGAACAGGCCGGCACAGACCCTGGATTCCATGGTCTTCGGATCGATCTGGCCAACGTCCACGCCACCGCGGGTGATCGTGGCCTCCGCCATGGGCCGGGTGCCAACGATGTGAAGCTCAAGGGCCTTGAGGACCGCCACCAACCTCCTGCGGGCCTCCTTGGTCAGTTGGCAGGCCTGTAGGTCACCGGCACATCCAGCCTGGCCGGCCACCAGAGCTGCCAACCGTCTAGGCACTAGGTCAGCCAGCACCTGGCCGATCGTCTTCTTCGGACTGGCCTGGGCCCACTGAAGTGCCCGTCCTTCCAGGTCATCGTCACTCATCGCCGGGACCAGATCCACGTGGACCTGGATCGGGTCCGTGCGATTGGGCAGGTAGTCCGTCAGGTGCCGGCTCAGATTCAGGATCGACGGGCCGCCGATTCCGTCCTGGGTGAAGAGCATGGCCCCAGACTCGGCGACCTTGCGACCGTGGGGCCTGGCCGACACCGTGACACGGTCCACCGATACGCCGGCCAGAGACCCGGGCCACTTCTCCTGCGTCACCAGCGGCACCAGGGCAGGCCTTGGTGGGATGAGGGTGTGACCCAATATCTCGGCCATGCGCAGCCCATCGCCCGTGGAACCTGTATCCGGATAGGATAGTCCCCCGGAAGCCAACACCACCTTGTCTGCGCAGATCTCCTGTCTGGCGGTTACAGCCGCCAATGTGGGAGGCCTGAGCAAGACCTCAAGGACCTTTCGGCCGTAGAGGATCGTCACGCCGTGCCGTTGGGCCTCCTCCAGGAGGACCTCCCGTACGTCCTTCGCACGGTCGGTTGCCGGAAACACGCAGCCATCAGGCTCGGCCCGAGTATCGAGGCCCCGCTCGTGGAAGAAGTCGATCACCTGTGCTGGAGGGAACTCATAGAGGCCGTGTCGCAGGAATCGGTCCTTGGGCTTGAAGGCAGCCAGGATCTCCTGGGGTAGGCCAGCGTGTGTCAGATTACACCGGCCTCCTCCGGTAAGCAACAGCTTTCGCCCGGCTGCCGTATTGGCCTCCAGCACAGCGGTCCTTGCCCCGGCACCGGCCGCGTGGATCGCCGCCATCAGGCCTGCTGGCCCTGCCCCTATCACACATACGTCCAACCGTTCCGCCACGGACCCGTCCCAAGAGCCTATCGAAACAGAACCCAGCCGCCGGACCTTTTGGGTTGATTGTGCGGCCGACATATGGTTTACTGATACCACAACGTTCGGTCAACCTTTGCGTGGAATCTATGACGATCAGAGACAAGTGGCTATTGAGTCTGGCTGTCGTCGTGGCCGCCGCAACGCCGGCACAGGCCGGATGGCCGTGGGACAATTGGCCCTTGGACAGGCTCAAGCTCCCCCTCGTCAAGCCCAAGCCGCCCTCGCTGGTCTTCGCGGACCCCGCCCAGGGGAGCAAGAGGACCTTTACCCGCCAATCCCAGGACCTGCAGGAAGTCGTCGACAGGATCATCGCCGACGCCAACATGAACGGTCCCTGCCTAGTGGTGGTCACCCACGGCTGGAAGGAGAAATCCGACTGGAACAAGGACATGGCCCTGGCCATCCGCGACAGGCTCGACGGCGGCCCGTGGGTCTGCGCCTGGTACGATTGGCGCAGTCAGGCCAAACGCCCCAGTCCCATCGACGTCGCCCAGTCAGCCCGCCTGACGTATGGTCCGGCCCTGGGAAGGGACATCGTGGAGGTCTCCAGGCAGTGGAAGCACGTGCACCTGATCGGCCATTCGTCCGGGTGTTGGGTGATGAGCGAGGCCGCCAAGACCATCACCCAGCAGACCAAGGCCAGCGTACACCTGACCTTTCTGGACGCGTACACCCCCCCGTTCTGGCATCAAGAGGAACTGGGGTGCGTGGTCTGCCAGTCCAATACCGCGTGCTGGGTGGACCACTACTTCTCCCGTGATGCGGCGTCGGAGTTGACGCAGAAGCCCCTGTCGAACGCCCAGAACGTCGATCTCTCGGCCATCGATCCGGGGCCCAACAGCCACCGGTTCCCGTTTCACTGGTACCAGGCCACCGTAGTCGGCCGGTTCACCGAGGCACCCTACACGGACAAGCCCCTGTTCACCCACGTCGGCGAGATCGAATACGGCTTTGCCCGCTCCCTCGAATCGGGACAGGCCAACTGGGACTATTCCCGCAAGCTCCAGGGGGGTAACGAGCCGGTCATGGTCATCGCGAAATAATGCCTGTCCTTGGTCCTTTCGGAGGTCATGTATGGCAAAGATCACGAAGCTCGATGACATCGTGTCGCTGTGTAAGCGAAGGGGGTTCATATTCCAGTCCAGCGAGATCTACGGGGGTCTGGCCAGTTGCTATGACTACGGTCCCCTGGGCGTGGAGTTGAAGAACAACGTCAAGCGAGCCTGGTGGAAGGCCGTCGTGCACATGCGGGACGACGTGGTGGGCGTCGATTGCAGCATCCTGATGCACCCCCTGGTCTGGAAGGCCTCCGGACACGCGGACAAGTTCGCGGACCTGGTCACCGTGTGCAAGAAGTGCAACACCCGATCCCGCGTGGATCACCTCCAGACCCAGGACAGCCGGCCCGCTGACCCCAAGGACCTGTCCAACAGGGTCTGCCCTGCCTGCGATACAGTGGGCCAATTCTCAGAGCCCATGGCCTTCAAGCTGATGTTCGAGACCGCGATGGGCGCAAACGTGGACGACTCCATGACCCTGTTCCTCCGGCCTGAGACCGCCCAAGGGATCTTTGCCAACTTCCGAAACGTCCTGGACTCCACGCGGGTCAAGGTCCCCTTCGGCATAGCCCAGATCGGCAAGAGCTTCCGCAACGAGGTCACCACCAAGGCCTTCATCTTCCGCACCCGGGAGTTCGAACAGGCGGAGCTGGAGTTCTTCTGCGAGCCGGGCACGGACGAGCAGTGGTACGAGCACTGGAAGCAGCAGCGGTTCAACTGGTACACCGGCCTGGGCCTCAAGAAGGACAACCTCCGCTTCCGTGAGCACGCCAAGGATGAGCTGGCCCACTACGCCAAGGGCTGCGTGGACGTGGAGTACCGGTTCCCCTTCGGCTCCGGCGACTGGCAGGAATTGGAGGGGATCGCCAACCGCACGGACTACGACCTCCGCCAGCACCAGCGGGGCATGCGGACCATCAACAGTTGGATCGAGAACGGACGTGACCTAGCCAAGGTGAAACTGGCCGACGAGGCAGAGGACTACCAGTCCGGGCCACTGACCTTCTTCGACGACCAGACCCACCGCCGCTACGTCCCGTACGTGATCGAGCCCTCCGCAGGCATGGACCGGAGCACCCTGGCCTTCCTGGTCGACGCCTACGACGAGGAGGAGGTGCGTGGCGAGACGCGGAACCTCCTGCGGTTCCATCCGGCCTTGGCGCCGATCAAGGTCGGGATCTTCCCCCTGGTCAAGAAGGACGGCATGCCGGAGATCGCCCACAAGATCCACGACGACCTCAAGCGTTACATGACCTGCTTCTACGACGAAAAGGGCGCAGTCGGTCGCCGCTATCGCCGGCAAGACGAGGCAGGCACGCCCTTCTGCCTCACGGTCGACGGCCAGACGCTGGAAGACCACACCGTGACGGTGCGTGAGCGGGACTCCATGGAACAGACCCGGGTCTCGACCGACCAGCTCCGCAACTACCTGCGCGACAAGATGGAACTGTAGGGAGTTCTGAGTTCTGAGTTGAAGGATCTCACAGGACAGACGTCTCTCTTGTCAGGTAGTTGTAGGATGGGCTTCAGCCCATGCTGAGTCTTTTGCCGACAAGCTAAAGACCAAGGAGGCATTGGCCATGACACGACTTCATCTATCCAAGACCGACAAGAAGATCTTCGGTGTCTGTGGCGGGATCGCAGAGACCTATGACATCGATCCCAGCCTGGTCCGGGTGGTCGCGATCTTTCTGTGCCTTGTCACGGCCATCGTACCGTTTCTGATCACCTACATCGCGGCGCGATTCATATTCCCAGAAGGACCCCACGCTTCCAAGTAACCGCACCTTCTGAAACGATCGTGGCACAGGCACTCCGAACCTGCCTTCCTCCATCTCTCGTGGCCAAGCACCGCTGCCATGACCTCGAGGAATCCATCATCCGAGACGCAGACCTCTCCAGACTGCCAGAATTGCGATTGACCGAATGATCGCCCAAGACGAAGCCCGGCACTGTCCAATGCAGACACTGTCCCTCTTTCCACGCCACCTCAGGACGGCGTCTATCGAGAAACCGCCCCCGTAGCGGGACCTTCCTTCTTCGCCTCGTCATGAGAACCAGGAACGGCCGTTCCGTCAGGTTCCAAAAGCACCGTAAGCTGGCCAGTATCTCTATTGATAGTCCCTTCCAGACTGTGTCCGTCTGGCGAAGCGAAATCGCTGTTCTTGGAGGACATGCGGTAGCCCTTAACGTAGACATGAATGCTATACCTGCCCGTGGGAAGACTGCTCGCCTCGAATCGCCCTTCCTTGTCCAACTCACAGATCAGTGTGTCCCACGCATCCTCCCGAGAGATTAGAAGCCGCGTCTTGTATGGAATGGACCTCCCATCGCTCAGGACAACACGCCCGGTGACTCGATGCCCACGCTCAAGTCTGAGTTCGCCCACATTCACCTCAGAACCGTCGTCGCCAGTTCTGAATTCCCGCACCGAGACATCGCCTCGTCCCTGAAGACTCTTCATTTTACCATACACATAGTAGTCTGTGTTTGGAGGAAGATTGTTGATTTCAAAACGACCGTCCTTGCGAAGACCAGTTGTGTACTCTCCAAAAAAGCCGCCGGCCGTCCGGTCCGTCTGAACAACACCAATGGTAGCCCCTTCAACAGACATCTCATCCTGGACCAAGCGGCCTTTCACGATGCAACCCCGGCCCAGTCTTATTTCATGGGTGGGCGATCCGGCACTGAGCGATCGGTAGTGGCAAGCCGCTAGTCCACGAGCACGTACAGTCACCCACGCGGTTAGATCAGGGGCCTTTGCGGTAAGGAGAAATTCACCTTGCTCATTGGTGACTGCAAGGGGATCGAGCTCGTTTGGGTCACAGGGCACGACACCCGTCATCGTTCCCACTTGCTCATCAGGGACTGAAAAAGGATCGAACTTGTTTGGGTCACTAGGCATCATTCGACGAATCATCACCGGTCCCACCACTGCTTTCCCAACGGGCGAGACCGTTGCCCCTACAACCGGACTACCATCAGGGCCCACTACACGTCCTCTCATGACGTGCGATGGCACAAGTCGCTCAGTTGCCATAGGCGACAGAACAACATCTATTGGACCTTTTCCAGGATCGACGTCGTTGACAAACTTGGGGCAATAGCCTTCTGCAACGACAAGGATCTTGAACAGAAGCTCCGTATCCAGCGAGCGGATGGTGAAGCGGCCCCTTTCATCAGTACGAGCCTGCTTTCCACAGTCTAGATAGCAGGAGGGGCAATAGAGGCAGGTACCAGTCTTGACCTTTCCAGTGTAGATGCTGACAGTGGCATTCTTCACAGGCTGGCGGTCGGCATCAAGAACAACCCCTTCGCAGTCTAACCTCTGTGCCATGGCGAGGCTATTCAGCATGATGAGGACCATCAACACAGGCTTCCCGGCACCTCTATTGACCAGTTCGGAGAGAGACCTGTCTGTCTCCGCGGCCTTGATTTGCAGGGCCCGGTGGATCGCCGGATCGAGAGAGAAAGTGGAACGCTTCAATCTCATACTCAGGGGAGAATCCTATCGATAAGACAATTCGTCGTCAAGATGACGTTGCGCAGGGGTGTCGCCAGGGGTGGGCAATGCAACTGCGTCTGTGCACCCCAGGCATTCTTGTGGCTTGCCTGACATGGGTACCGTCACTACGATACGCTTCATGCACGACGTGATCACACTGCGGGCCTTTGAGGACAACTACACCTACCTGTGGCCCTTTGACCGGCAACGGGCCTTGGTGGTCGATCCTGGCGACCCAGCGGTGGTCCTCGATGAACTGGATAGACGCGCCCTGCGTCTGGAGGCCGTCCTGGCTACCCATCACCACGCGGATCACGTGGGGGGTATCAGGGAACTCAAGGAGCGAACGGACGCCCGGATCATTGGACCGGATGGCAGCCGCATACCCCTGGTCGACCAAGTGGTACAGGATGGCCAGGTCCTGGAGTTCGGTCCACGTTGTGTTGAGGTCATGGCCACACCCGGCCACACCCGGACGGGCGTCTGCTACTACGTGCCCGGGTCCGATGGACCGGGTATAGTCTGGACAGGCGATACCCTCTTCCAGGGCGGGTGCGGACGCCTCTTGGAGTGCGACGCTGAGACTATGTGGAGGTCACTGCAGCGCCTGGCCAGTCTGCCGGAAGACACCCTGGTCTATGGCGGACATGACTACACCCTGGAGAACTATGCCTTCGCCCTCAGCATCGACCCGGTCAATCCGGATATCAAGGAGGCATCTGCTCAGGCAGAGCGGACATCCGGACCAAGCACCTTGGACTGGGAGAAGCGAACCAACATCTTCCTGCTGTCCAATTCTGCGCGGATCAAGGCGGCTGTGGCGTCGCCCGGGGCATCACCGGGGCAGGTATTTGCCCTGCTGCGCAGACGCAAGGATGTGTTTTGAGCAGCGGCCCCTGTATTGACGGCTGCTCTTCAACTCCGCCAAGGCCAGGGGCCTGATCACCCAGGCCTCTCCACGTTTTCTGGTTCCTGATTGCAGGTGATAGTCCCTGCCCTGATCTTCTCAATGATGCTGCTGTTCCATCTTCTCGAATCGACCGGCCCTGTGCAATAGGTCCAACAGGGCATATCGCGTGTCCTCGTCCTCTGGATAGAGCTCTACGGCCTTGGACGCGGCTTCTGCTGCTGCACCGTGCTGGCCCATGTGCGATCGGCATTGGCCGATGGCCAACCAGGTGTGGGCGCAATTCGGATTGACCTGGATGGACTGGTTCAGGTAGTCCAGACAGAGGTCCGGTTGTCCCTTGAGGACACGATAGACATCCCCAGACAGGAAGGGCCGCAGGTCCTGCTCCCCCCAGAGGGTATCCAGGATGGCCCTGGCCTCCTTCAGGCGACCTTGCCTCTGCAGAAAACGCATGCACCGAATCTTCACAATCGGCTCCGCTGACCGCTCGATGGCCTGCTTGTAGAGCGTCTCTGCCTGATCGAATCGCCTCAGTCCATCGGCCGCCTCTGCACCCAGCAGGTATCCTTCCACCTGCTGTGGCCTCAGAAGCTGCAAGGTGCGAGCCGTGTCCAGGGCGGCCTCATACTGGTGCGCATTGGCCTGGAGGCTCCACAACGCCCGGCGCCTCAACACATCCAACCCATCCGAAGCCCGCTGCAGACCGGCAGGGGTTGCGTCAGACGGTCCGGGCGTCTGTTCATGAAGGTGACTACGGAGCGTATGCACGCACCGCCCCTGAAGCCATTCGTAGTTGGAACCTAGTTCCCAGGTCAAGGCCAAGACCTGCGACCCAGCCGTGGACAGTAAGGGGCCCGTCGAGCCCGGCTGGAGATGGCCCTGTCCAAGGGCGACGACCCATTGGGGCACTCCCTTTCTCAGGGTAACGTAGTCCACAGGCAGCCTGCATTCAGAGAACAACCCGTTCGACTCCGGCACGGAGACGACCTCCTTTGGGATGTCACCAAGCAAGAAGGGCATGCTCACAAGCATGACCTCGTTGGCCTCTATGACGCGGTTTGGGTCTGCCAGCGCCAGGGCCGGATGCCCCTTCCAGGGGACCTGGACGAGGGCCAGGCCCTGTTCGGTATCACTATACTCCACCCTGGGCAGTGCCGTCTGGCCAAGATAAGGGCTGATCACGCGGATCACACGCGCCAAGGAGTGCCGCCCCACGGAAGAGGTCTCCTGGACAATGCAATGGGGACATACCACCCAGGAGCCATCGCCCGTCACCACACCACAGCCCAAGGCCACTCCTCCGGCCGGGGAGTGCCCTTCGACCAGAACCAGGGCGTCCTGCGCATGGACCTTGCTGCCTGGAGACGAGGCCGGCTCGGATGCCGTTACCAGGGTCAAGAGTCCTGCAAGGCTCAGGGTGATGAGACTCATATCATGGCTCCGCAACAGACTCGGGTGTTGTCTTGTCGGCAGCAGGCGGCTCAGACTTCAGACGCGTAATCAACTGCTCGATCTCATCCTTGGGTGGCCCCTTGGGGGCCGGTGGCAGACGCAGGGCCCTCTCGGCGATCTCAATGGCCTGCTGCCTGGCCGCAGGCCGCTGCTGCTCCAGGAACTCGGCCAGCCATACATAGACCACCGGGTTATTCGGCTCTATCTCCAGGAGTTTGCGAAAGTGGGATTCGGCCCGGTCAAGTTCCCCTAGTTGCCTGAGTAGGTGCGCTAGGCTCCCCCTCCAGGGGCCGATCTCAGGTCTCAGCGTGACCGCCTTCTCCATGCACTCGGCCACCTCCAGGTTCGGCTTCATACCCAGCCGATAGGCCAGGCATCCGGCCTTCTGCTGCCACAGATAGGCATTCCTGGGATTGGCCTGGAGTGCCTCGTCGAGCAGTTGGATGCAGCGTTCATACCGGCCCTCTGCCCCCAGGACATTGACCATGGCGATGCAAGCCAATTCCTTCGATGTCCCCTGATCCTTGAGCCTTTCCAGTATCTCCATCGCCTGGTTAGGCTCTCCGATGTCACTGAGCAATTGGCTGTAGTAGAGCTGGGTCTCTGCAGACATGGGTTCGTACGTGAGGGCCTTCTCATAGAAGGTCCTTGCCTCATCCTTGCGATTAAGCCGGTCGAGGGCAAAGGCCACGAATTCATAGCCGATCGGATTGTCTGGCCTCATCTCCGCAAACCGTTTGGCTGGCAAAAGGGCCTGCTCGTACGTACCCGGCCGGTTCTGCAGGTTGGCAAGGAGGGAAACGGTAAAGGCCTCCAGGGCGTCCAGTCCAGCGGCCATCGGAGGGCCGCTGCGGGCCTCGGCAATGTGCGTCCGATACCGATCCGGGCCCAGGAGCCTTCGCAATTGGGACACCGCAGGTCCATGAGGTCTCTGAGGCAGTGCGATTCCCGAAGGATACACCGTTGTGCCGGAGAGGGTCGTGAAGCATGCCACGGCCTTCCCGGAGTCGGGCAGGATCATGGGGGAACCACTCCAGCCTTGTCCGAGCCGACCCGTGTGAGCAAGCTGAACAAAGCGAGGGATCCGGCCCCGGACGGCCACGGTGTCCACATCCAGGGTATCGCCCTGAAGCAGATCCTCAGCGGTAGGACGCCGACTGGGGTCCTCCAGGAGGGCCTGGCTCACGTGCGTAAGCCGGAGGGTCTGCAACCGGTCTGCCAGGATGATCTCGTTGTCGCTGGCCAATGCCAGGGACGGGTGGCCCTTCCACGGCACCTGGATCACGGCAAGATCCAGGGCCTCGTCGTAGGCGAGGATCACGCCGTGACACGCATCGCCCAGATAGGGACTGAACACGGTGATCCGACCTGGCATCAGGTGCCGCCCCTCCTTGAAGTGGTCGAAGGCGACATGACAGGCCGTGACAATCAAAGACCCGTCCCCAACGGCAAATCCGTTACCGAGTCCCATCCTGTCGAAACCGCGAGAAGACACAAGGACGACCGCATCGCTCGCCTTGATACCCGAAGCCCCGAGGGCAGACACCGCGACAGTCTGCAGGATCAGCATGGCAAGACCGAGGACTCTCTGGGCCTTGGTTGCCTGAGGCGGGACGGACCCATTCCCGCTCGACCTCTTCGCTGCCGCCGTCATGGCTTGACTCCCTGGGTTCAGATGGGTGGCCTACTGCCATCCCTACTTCTCGCGACTCAAGGTATCACGCTGCATAGGCCTGTCAATAGGCAGGTCGGAAGGTCGTCAAAAGTCGAAAGGCTCTTGCCGGAATTGTTGATCCTTCCGACTGCCGGGAGCAGCTAACGATACGGCTGCATGAAGTCCTGGACCTTCAGCCAGGCGATCAACTCATCGGCCATCGCACGATGGTCCGCCACGCGGGGGTGGTTGTTGGACCAATGCGTGAACGCGAAGTGACTGGCGGCCTTGTCGGTCGCCTGAAGTTGCGTCACCGCGGCCTCCCATGCCTTGCGGAGCGGCTCGCTCTGGGCGCCGCCAAACATGCCCCCTCGCAGCAGCACGATGTGGGCACTCGGGTAGGCTGCTCGTATGGCCCGCGCCATCGCAACGTACCCATCGGTGTAGCCGGCCGGGAACGGTTGGCCGTGGGCCCTTGGAAAGGAGTCGTCGTTCTCGCCCAGGTTCACGAACACGACCTGCGGCGTCCACGCATGCAGGTCGGCACGCGCCGAGGAGGCGATCGGGTAGAGGCGATCCCAGATCTCTCCTGCCTTCACCCCAACCCAGCCGGTCGCGACGCCCATGCCGCTGACGGCGATGTTGCGGTGGTCTGCGGAAAATGCAGCGGCCGTAAGCGCGGCGTAGCCCAGTGCGCTATTGTGCGTACGCCGGTCTGCCCACTGGTCGGCGTCGCCATCTTCGTTGCAGGCCCCGACCGTGATCGAGTCGCCGAGGAACTCCATGGCGAGCTTGTACGCGGCAGGCGGAGACGCCCATGCCTGCGCACCGGCGGCCAGTTGCACGCCGCGAAATCGCACTGTACCTGCGTCTGCCTCGCTCCGCTTGAAGAGCACGAGGTGGTGACACCCCCTGCCCAGACCTGAAAGCGTCGCACCGCGGGGGCGAGAGCCTTCGCGAATCTCGACGATCGTTTCGGAGCCATCCACCTGGGCGTTGAAGAAGCTCTGGCCCTTTGCGCCGTCGAACAGCAGCGTAAGTGTGTCACCCTCGAAGTCGAGCCTGATCCGGCTTGCCTGCCAGATGACCACCGGCGAGTTCACATCGGAGAGGTCAAAGCGGCCCTCGTATCGGAAACGCGGGTCCGAAGGAGACACCGTCTGAACGGCCCCAACGGTTCTCTGCCCTACCGCGGCTGCGGGCCCGGCCTCAGCCCTGGACGTCGGCGCAGTCGGGTAGCCGGCCGCAAGCAAGGCAACGACACTCGCTCCCAGGAGAAAGGCAGTCTGATCTCTCATAAGTGGAATCACTGTGTCAGAAGGCACCAGGCCCCGAAAAGCCTGTCAGTACCTGCCGTAAAGGTCGCTCCTGAGCGACTTGATCGCCTGCTGGCATCGCGATTCAAAGCCGCCTGATGCCTCGGTAATGACGGAGCCGACGATCGCCCCGCTGGCACTATCCACAATGCGGACACGGAGTTTCTTCATGCCCTTGCCAGCGAGTCCCTCCTCATAGTTGCACAGAATCAAGGCCTCGACCCCCAGTATCTTCCTGATCTTGGCACGCGTCTTGTCGTCGAGCCTCTCCGCCGGCTTGAGCAGGTCCTGCTCCTTGATGATGTCCTGTAGACGGCCCCTCTCCACAAAGACGGTGGACTGTTCCGGGAAACCCCTGATATAGCAGGCCATGAATATCTGCTCCTGCTCCGGGGTCAGCCCCAACACAGCCAGGCGTGTGTAGCCCTTCAGGTCGGACTGGGTAAACAGGCCCGTGGTTCTCTCAGCACACCCTGCTGCCAACCAGGGCAGACCTGCGGCCACGAACAGGGCCACCGGCATGCAACGGCGAGCGGCAATAGATCTTCTCATTTTAATCACTCCCTGACAGACGGTTAGAAACCTCATCATCATCATTCTCCAGACCCGTGCTCACTAGCATAAGTCATGTGAGCGACTCAGGCAAGGGCTAAGGAAGGCATTGCCAACAGTGAAACACACAACTATGCACTTTCCGAGAATCGTCTGGGGATGTATAGTCTAGCCTCGAACAAGAGAGACGGACGAAGGTAGGTGTTGCCTATGGCGGAACGATCGACAATATCGAACCTCAAGGACCACGTGGGCCAGCAGGTGACCCTGGCCGGGTGGCTGTACCACGGCCGGTCCAGCGGCAAGGTCCTGTTCTTGGTGATCCGCGACGGGACCGGGCTTTGCCAGTGCGTGGCGGAGAAAGGCAAGGTCCCGGACGAGGTGTTCGCACAACTGGATCACCTGGGCCAGGAGTCCTCCCTGACCGTCACCGGCCCAGTCAGGGAAGAGCCGCGAAGTCCTGGCGGCTTTGAGCTGGCCGTCACCGACGCAGGGGTGATCGGCCCATCCGTTGACTATCCCATCACGCCCAAGCCCCATGGCGTCGATTTCCTCATGCGTCACCGCCACCTGCACCTGCGGTCGAACCGCCAGTGGTGCATCGCCAAGGTCCGGCACACGGTGGTCGATGCGATCCGGCAGTTCTTCAACGACAATGGCTTCACCCTGGTCGATACCCCGATCTTCACGACCATCGCCGGCGAGGAGGTCGGGTCGCTCTTCCAGGTGGACTACTTCGGCGAGCCCATTGCCCTGACCCAGACCGGCCAGCTCTACCTGGAGTCCGCTGCAGCAAGCCTGGGCAAGGTCTATTGCTTTGGCCCGACCTTCCGGGCCGAGAGGAGCAAGACCCGGCGTCACCTGACCGAGTTCTGGATGGTGGAGCCGGAGGTGGCATTCATCGAGCTTCCAGGCCTCTTGGAGCTGGCCGAGGGCCTGGTCTCATCCATCGCAGCGAGGGTCTTGCAGGACAACCGTCCACAACTGGAGACCCTGGGTGCGGACATCCCCGCCCTGGAGCGGATCAAGCCGCCCTTCTACAGGCTCACCTACACCGAGGCTGCTGGCGTCTTGACCTCTGACAAAGCCAAGGAATCCCTGGCCAGGGAACTTGAAGAACTCCAGTCCGAGAAGGGTCAACTGGAGTCGCGGATCGCCGACCTGGAAAAGCAGCAGGCTGGTCCGGTCAAGCAGTGGCAGAAGGACAAGATCGCAGCAGAGCTGATCGACCTGCGCGGGGACCTGGCAGAGATAGAAACCCGGATCGAGAACAACCCCAAGCACGCCAGACTCGCTGCCGAGTTCCAGTGGGGCAAGGACCTGGGCGGCTCGGACGAGACCATCATCTCCCAGATGCACGACAAGCCGGTCTTTGTCACGCACTACCCCCGCGACGCCAAGGCCTTTTACATGAAGCAGGACCGGTCCAACGAGAAGGTCGTGGAGAACTTCGACCTGCTGGCCCCTGCCGGGTTCGGCGAGATCATCGGCGGCTCGGTCCGCGAGGACGACTATGGCCGGCTCGTCGCCCGTATGCAGGAGGAGAAGCTCGACCCGGAGAACTACAGTTGGTATCTGGACCTCCGCAAGTATGGCACGTTCCCGCACGGCGGGTTCGGCCTGGGCGTAGAACGCACGGTCGCCTGGATTGCCGGCGAGAAGCACATCCGCCAGTGCATCGCATTCCCGCGCATGATGGATAAGGTAATCATCTAGGAACGCAGAACTCAGAACGCAGAAGACAGAAGACGGAAGACTGTGGGGCGTTTGTCTCAAACGCCATCCTAGTCAGGGACGATGCTGAGACGCAGGAACCAAGACCGAGACGCCAAACACGGAGGGCAATCCCAGGTGGAGACAGGAGACTCGCCCATCGTAGAGGCTTGGACCGTCAAGAGACTGCTGGACTGGGTCACCGGCTACCTAACGGACAAGAAGGTCGATTCGCCCAGGCTCAGCGCTGAGCTGGTGCTCTGTCACGTGCTGGGTAAGAAACGGATCGAGCTCTATACCCAGTTCGACACGGTCGTGGATAGACCCCATCTCGACAGGCTACACGATCTGGTCAAGCGGGCAGGTCAGCATGAACCTGTGGCCTACCTGGTGGGCAAGACCGAGTTCTACTCGCTTGAGATGGCCGTGTGCGCGGACTGCCTGATCCCCAGGCCTGAGACCGAGCTGCTGGTCCAGCGGGCGATCGAGTTCCTGCGGACAGGTCCGGGCCCACACCGGGTCCTGGACCTGTGCACAGGCAGCGGGTGCATAGCCGTGGCCGTAGCCGCCAACTGCAAGGACGCCCACATCGTGGGCACGGACATCTGTGACAAGGCCCTCAGTGTCGCCTCGCAAAACGTCGAGAGGCACAAGCTGGCCGATCGGGTCGAGCTGCTCAGCGGGGACTTATTCGACCCAATCCTGCCCCACCTGGATGCCGGTCCCTTTGACCTGATCGTGAGCAACCCGCCCTACGTCACTGCTGCCGAATACGAGAGACTCGATCGCAACGTCAGGGACTACGAGCCCCGCCTGGCCCTTCACGCTGGAGACGACGGGCTCGACGTCATCCGGCGGATCATCCAACAGGTCGATCCCTTCCTCAAGGGCGATGGGGCCTTGATGCTGGAGATCGGCTATCAGCACGCCCCTGCCGTCACCGACCTTCTGCGCCTAACCGGGAGGTTCTCCCACATCCAGGTGGACAAGGACTTCCAGGGCCACGACCGGGTCGTGGTGGCCCAGGGCAGATGAGGAGGAACATATGTCCACGACACGAGATCGAACCTGCAGAGTCGCGACAATAGCATTGGTCCTGAGCTTCCTAAGCTTCTTCTTGATCGCCGGGTTGGCAGCCTTGCTCCTGGGGATCGACTCGTGGCTCTGTATCCGTAGGTCAGGTGGGCGTCTGAAAGGTCATGGCATGGCCATGGCAGCTATCGTGCTGCCAATACTGATGCCACTTTTCTTGTGGGTGGCCTATGCGGTGGATCAGGCACGACCATTGCCGCGTGAAATGGTGTGTGGCACCCATCTTTCAAATCTCGGCAAGGCAATGATGGTCTACGCGAATGACCATGACGACAGGCTGCCCACGCCATCGAAGTGGTGCGACCTCCTTTTTCGCCATGGGAAGATCGATCCAAACTCGCTCCAATGTATGGGGGTAAGGAAGGCCCCTGATAGGTGCCTCTATCCCTTGGAGTTGTACCTGTACTCTCAATACAAGCACGCACAGGGCCTTAAGGGATTGGGGGCCTGCGACTATGCCATGAATCCGTTCGTTGAGGAGCATGGTACTTCATCACAAGCGGGGATGGTCGTGCTTTTTGAGACGCGTCCAGGTTGGAATCAGGCAGGCGGGCCAGAGTTATTGACGACCGACCATCATGAGGGAAGAGGCTGCAACATCCTGTTCATTGGCAGCTATGTGAAATTCATAAGGTCCGAGGATCTCGACAAACTCAAGTGGAAGCCCGACTAACTCACCTCATACCGGGCGTTACCCGTTGAGCTTCTTCATCAGCCAGGCCAGGTTCTCGCCCAGGTTCCGCATGTTGGCCATACCCTCTTTGTCTTCCAGGACCTCGCCCGGTTCCCGGCCGACCGCGAAGTTCCAGTAGGTGGAGCCCACGATGATCATCTGGTTGATCTGGCCCATGTGGTTGATCGCGTCAAAGGCCAGCACCGCCCCGCCTCGCCGCACGGCCACCACTGCAGCCAGGGGCTTGCGGACAAGGGCCCCGGTCCAGCGTGCCAGGAAGCCCATCCGGTCGAGCAGGGCCTTGGTCTCAGCGGAGACATTGGCAAAATACGTCGGCGAGCCGATCACGATCCCATCCGCCTCGCGGGCCTTGGCGAACCAGCCGTTCAAGTCATCGTCGATCACGCATCGACCGCCGTTCTTGGAACAGGCATAGCAGGCCGTGCAGCCCCGCAGGGGCTGATGGGCAACGTCGATCCGCTCGCAGTCGATGCCTTCGGCACGGAGGACCTCGAAGACCTGCTCGATCATCTGTTCCGTGTTGCCGCCCTTGCGGGGCGATCCATTGAATGCCACCACCTTCATAGATCTGGCCTCCAGGACCTTATCCACAATCACTGTCCACAGGTCCCAGTGTACCGGCCATGTTGATTTTGGGCAACCTATACCCAACGCACCACACCGGCAGCGACGACCTGCCCGCGGATCGTCGGTCCTTGAACTGAACGGGCCTGAAGGTCCGGAAATGGATGGACTTGAAGGAGAACCTGCCCTTTGGTCCATGATAGACGCTGACACTGGCTGGACGGCAGCCTCAAGCCCCTGGGCACAACCCAAGAGGTAGGCGCTGGCGAAGACAGTTTTTTCCTGCCCCTCACAAACCTCACAAGACCTTGACATGGCCTTATCGCAGGTGCACAATTTCATTCAGTGCAGGACAGATGAAGAGAAACACCACCCGCTGTAAAGGAGTACAGACCATGACCAGCCACCGTTTTCTTCTCTCAGTTGTGCCGATCTTGCTGACGTCTCCTGCCTGGACAAGTCTGTGTGCGAACCAGGACTCCTGTGCAGGGCAAGGCCAAACGGCGATGGACCAAGCCCCTGGCGAGGTTGGCAGGTGTCATGCAAGCTCCTGCACCTCGAGCGTGGGCCTGGGTCGATGCCAGGATGCGTGCATCGGTTCCTGTGAGTCCGTATGTGCCCAGCCCCCCCAGATTGACAGTCAGACTCTATCACTCCTGTATGTCCTGATACAGACCCAGGTCTGCCACCCGGTCAGTGCAGTCCACACGAGTTGTGGCTTTATGCACATGACGTGCCCTATGAGCATCATCGCCGGCCAGATGCAATTGCCGTAGGCGGACAGACGGCTCGCCCATGACAGGACCGTGGACAAGACGAGGCGTCAGGGTCACCAAGGAGGTCCTGGCAGAAACCCTCCGGGTCAGTTGGATCCTCTTCAGGATCACGATCCCGGTGGTGATCGTGGTCAAGATCCTGGAGGAACTCGGGGCCATTCGATACGTGGCCCTGGCGTTGGGACCCCTCATGAGGCTGGCGGGGCTGCCCGGCACCATGGGAATCGTCTGGGCCACGGCCATGGTGACGAATCTGTACGGCGCCATGATGGCCTTTGTGTCCCTTGCCCCACAGACCCCTCTGACGGTGGCCCAGGTCACGGTCCTCACATCCATGATGCTGGTGGCCCACAACCTCCCTGTAGAGCTGCGGGTGGCCCAGAAGGCCGGGACCCGGCTGGTCATCATGGCGATGCTCCGTCTTGGAGGGGCACTGGCCTTCGGCGGTCTGCTCAACGTCGTGTATAGCCAGACCGGTCTTCTCCAGCACCAGTCCGTGCTGCTGTGGCAACCGCCGCCCATGGACGCATCCCTCTGGGCGTGGGCCCTGGGCCAGGGCAGGAGCCTCGCACGGATCTTCCTGATCGTCCTGGCCCTGATGAGCCTGATGCGTCTGCTGCGATGGCTCAAGGTCATCAACCTGGTGGAACGGCTCCTGGCCCCGATACTCAGGGCCCTGGGCATGACGCGGGCCGCCACGGACATCACCGTGGTCGGCATGGTGCTCGGCCTGGCGTACGGAGGCGGCCTGATCATCCGGCAGGCATCGTCTGGGCAGATCCCCAAGCAGGACGTGTTCTTTTCTTTGGTGCTGATGGGCTTGTGTCACAGCCTGATCGAGGATACCCTGCTGATGGCCCTGCTCGGCGGGCACCTATCGGGCATACTCTTCGGCAGGATCGTGTTTGCCCTGGTATGCACCTTCGCCCTGGTCAGGCTCTGTTGGCATCTGCCAGCGGCGGCCTTTGACCGATATCTCTGCAGCCGATGAAGAAAGGACAAGGATCATGAGAAGATGCATCAGACTGTCACTGTTCGTAGCCCTGCTGGGGACCTCGACCCTGTTGGCGGCTGAGCGATGGACCGCCGAGAAGGCCAATACCTGGTACGCCAACCAGCCCTGGCTCGTAGGCTGCAACTTCGCACCCAGCACGGCCATCAATCAACTCGAGATGTGGCAGGCCGACACCTTTGACTTGGTGACGATCGACCGGGAATTGGGCTGGGCCCACTCCATCGGCCTTACCAGTGTCCGGGTATTCCTCCACAACCTGCTCTGGGAGCAGGGTAGTCAGGGCCTGCTCGCTCGAATGGACCAGTTCCTTGCGACGGCGGACAGGCATCACATCGGCGTGATGTTCGTGATCTTCGACGGCGTGTGGGACCCCCATCCCGGGCTGGGAAAGCAGCGTGACCCCAGGCCCCGCGTCCACAACTCAGGCTGGGTCCAGAGCCCCGGCGCAGAGATCCTCAAGGACCCGGGCAGGTACGACTCCCTCAAGCCCTACGTACAGGGCGTCATCCGGCGATTCAAGGACGACCGCCGCGTGCAGGTGTGGGATCTGTTCAATGAGCCGGACAACCTGAATGCCTCCGCGTACGGCAAGGTCGAACTGGCCAACAAGCCCGAGGTGGCCCTGGCCCTTGTGAAGAAGGCCTTTGCCTGGGCCCGCGAGGTTGATCCGTCGCAGCCCCTCACTGCCGCGATATGGAACGACTATGAGGGGTTCGCGAAGAACCCGCCCCTCTTCCAGTTAATGCTCGACAACTCCGACGTCATCACCTTCCACAACTATGGTCCGCCCAACGACATGCAGAGAGAGGTTGAGGCCCTCAAGGCCAGGCTCAACCGGCCGATCGTCTGCTCGGAGTTCATGGCCCGCACGGCCAAGAGCACCTTCGACCCGATCCTGGGCTATCTCAAGGGCCAGAAGGTGGGCGCCTATTGCTGGGGCTTGGTGGACGGCAAGACCCAGACCATCTACCCCTGGGACTCCTGGGAAAAGGCCTATCCCGGCGAGCCGCCCCTGTGGCACCATGACATCTTCCGCAGAGACGGCACGCCCTACGACCAGAAGGAGGTCGAGTACATCAAGGGCCTGACCCACAGCATGACGCAACGACCATGAACAGGATCACGCCAGTGTGGATGACGGTGGCCGTGTTGTGTACGGGAGTGGCCAACGCATCGGTTTGGAAGCCCGCGGATGGCCCCCTCCTGACGCGGTGGGCTGCGGACGTCTCGCCCGATCGGGTGTGGCCCGAGTACCCCCGGCCACAGATGGTCCGCAAGGAGTGGGTCAACCTCAACGGGCTGTGGCAGTACGCTATTCGGCCAAAGGCCGACCCTCAACCGGCCCAGTGGGATGGCCAGATCCTCGTGCCCTTTGCCGTGGAATCGGCCCTCAGCGGGGTCATGAGGCCCCTCAAGCCCGATCAACGGCTCTGGTATCATCGCACCTTCCAGGCACCGGGACTGCCCGACGACCCTCGCACGCTCCTGCATCTTGGGGCGGTGGACTGGCAGTGCAAGGTGTGGGTCAATGGCAGGCAGGTCGGGGAACACACCGGCGGGTATGACCCCTTTACCTTTGATATCACCGATGCCCTGAAGCCCGGCGAGAACGAACTGGTCCTGTCCGTGTGGGACCCCACCGATGAGGGTTACCAGCCACACGGTAAGCAGGTGCTCAAACCCGCTGGAATCATGTACACGGCCGTGTCGGGTATCTGGCAGACCGTCTGGCTGGAGCCCGTGCCGGCCGACTACATCCGTTCGCTCACAATCGTTCCAGATCTCGATCGCAGTCTCGTGGCAGTGACGGTCCATGCCTCCGGTGATGCAGAGGTCAGGGTCACCGCCAAGGAGGGCAACCGGATCGTCGCTCAGAACAACGGCCACGCCGGTACCCTCGTTGAGCTGAAGATCCCAGATGCCAGGCCCTGGTCGCCCGCAAAACCCCATCTCT